>Ga0123353_10001550_pt1 | contig 28153 bp, 22 predicted proteins | sample TergutLab28metaG_3_FD_92763 | JGI IMG/M metagenome (GOLD analysis project Ga0123353, IMG submission 92763) | Labiotermes labralis P3 segment gut microbial communities from Petit-Saut dam, French Guiana - Lab288 P3 | ecosystem: Host-associated > Arthropoda: Insects > Digestive system > Gut ...
CGTCGCTATCAGGCTTTCATGAAAATACTTGACGGCTTCGGGTGTGGCTTGATGCGGCCCGCCCCGCAGCGTACTCCCGAACTCTATCAGCACGCCGTCATAGAGCGTGTTTGAGCGAAGGAACACCGCCCGGTTGCCCAACTCGCCGAAGGAGTATTCGACAAGGTTATAGTAAAGATCCCCGCTCTCTTCGATTTTCTCCAGCATTTTATCGCTGACGCGCCAAACCTTCTCAGCGGTTTCGCGCCAAAGCGGGACTACAAGCTGGCTCGCATCGGAGTATACAGTGACCTTCGCGTCCGGATAATATCCGGCGACCAGCGAGGCGTTCCCGGCAGCACCGAACGCTCCGGCGCTCTCTCCGCAGATCAGCAGCGTGTCTGCATCGGGAAAGAGCTTCTTGCATTCGTCCATTATAATTCTGGTGTTTTTCTCGCCCGTATGATATAGCGTTTTTTTACCGTTTTTGTATTTAAACTCATTGTTTCCAAGATGAAAATCCCCTGACACATAGGGAATAAATATCATGTTCCAGTCCGCGAAGGGGTTTTCAGGTTTCCGAGAGAGGATACCATGGAAGAGCGTTTTCATAAAATTGAATACGCACGGGAAGTAATATGACGTGATGCTGAACATCATCCTCGGGATGCTCATCGGCCTGGCGGCGCTCTTTTCGGACCATGACACGCCTCCGCCGCAAAAGTACACCATGAGTTTGTTTGCAGATCCTTTACGCGTAAAGAATTGCGATTTGCGGCCCCTTGAGTCGACAAGCCCGTCGGGAAAAATCTCATACCACTCATCGGGTTCAAGAGTACCCCGGTACTTCTTTGTCCTTCCAAGTGATTTTAATGTGAATACCACAAAAATCACCGGAATCAGAAAAAACATAATAATTGCTCTGACAGCTTTCATAAATATCCCCACTTTCCACTTTCATCTTTCCATTTTCCACTGGCTGCGCAGCAGCCTTAATATTTCCTGCTGAGCTGCGCTTCGCCTTCTTCGCGGTCCAGCTTTCCGGCGTTGACGTCGGCCATGATCTGGGCGTCCTTCGACCAGAGGTTACAGCGGAAAACCAGCGGGATCGCGAGGATCAGGCCGAGCGACGGTATCAGGTGCCCGGTTGTCCACAGCAGGTCGATAGTCTCCGCCGCCTGGACTTCGAGCGCTCCGTCGTAGTGTATCCAGCCCAGTATCAGAGCGCCGAGAGCGCCTGATATCGCTGCGACGAACTTTGTCGAAAAAGTCTGGATCGAGAATGTTATGCCTTCCCGGCGCGTCCCGGTCTTGAAGTGGCCGTACTCCACATAATCTGTCGCGAATGTCAGCAGCATCATTACCGCAGACAGGATGAAAAGTGACCTCAGTACGAAGAATACCCCGTATACCGCCACACTGTCGCGCGCAAAGACATAACTCATAAGCCCGCTGACTACGGCTCCGAGGTAGCACAGCCTGAACACCCAAACCTTCTCTACTGTTCGAATCAGCCTGGGCAGCAGCACAAAAATCACCAAAGTCAGCGGCAGCGCGATAAGCGTAAAAACCGCCACCGGTTCGAGGCCGCCAAAGACCTGGATCAAAATGTAGTTTGTAAACGGGATGCTGAGCGAGCCGTAGGCAATCGAAAGGAAGAAGAAATTTTGAAGGTACTTGTTTCCCTTGAGATAGCGGAACATATCGCGAAACGTTACTTCAGGCGCGGTCTTGATATGCTCACGGTTGCGCTCCTTTCCTACCCGCGGGAGCCATACCAGGCACGCCAGCGAGCATACGCAGATTATCGCCGCGATGGTGGGGAAGCCCCAGCTTTCCAGCCTCGGAACAAGCAGCACATTGAGTATGATTGTGCCGGGTATGCCTACGACCCCGTTATATCCGATTATCGTCGTGCGTTCGTTCGCGTTGCCCGTGAGGGCCGTCAGCGTTGAGAGCAGCGGAACATCAGATATGGTGTAGGCAAGATCCCAGAAGAAGTAGGTCAGAAACGCGAAGGTGATCTTCCAGGGCATTGACAGCGTCGACGGGATCAGGAAGATCAGCAAAGTCGCCACCGGGATCAGAAGAGAAGATACCTTCATCCAGGGCATAAACTTATTACCCGACTTGAACGTCGTCCTGTCGACTATGTAACCGAATAAGGGGTCGTTGACGGCGTCCCAAACCCTTGAAATAAACATGATGGCCGATATGGCGACCGCGGGTATCACCAGGACGTCTGTGTAGAAAAGCATGAGATAGCCGGATACGAATGTCAGAAGAAGGTTCTGCCCCATTCCATAGAGCGGATAGACAAAGCGCTCGACTTTTGTCGTCTGGAAGTCCATGGTCTTTTTCGCGGCCTCTTCAGGGTCTTTTCTTTTCAACAGATTCAACGCGTTACCCTCCCAGTATTAGTTTTTCTTTCGTGTAACCTACCGCGCAGAACTTAGGGGAGATCATCGGGCCGCCTACGGCGCTTACGAGGATCTCTCCGTATTCCTCAAATCCCGGTATCTTCATGGGCCTGCCCTTGCCGGCCAGAGCGTTTTCCGCGACTTTTATGTACTTGTCGAACCACTTGCTAGGATATGCCGTTTCCTGATGGCCTGTATAGTGGATTGAAAAATCCAGAGCCGTGACTTTGCGAAGCATTTGCAAATACTCCGGCATTCGAAGTGACTCCGTTAGAAACAGAAACGTGGCGCGGTTAGCCGCGTCGCCTGTCATTAAGGTTTTATGTTCGGGGATAAAAAGGCCGATCGAGCCGGGCGTGTGCCCGCCCATAGGTATTACCGCGGCGGTAAGCCCGCCAAGGTCGAACACGGCGTTTTCCTCGAGGCGCTTTGGCTCTCGAGCTTCGGTCGTCATATACGCGTCACTGTCAAAGCCGTCGATGCATGGCCCGATCTTCGCCTTGTTTTTCGTAATCGCCTCGACGGCCTTGCCGCGCCATTTCGCTCCGGAATGTTCGGAGTAAATCTCGAAGTCGCCGTGATGCAAAAGGACATGCTCAAATTGATTTGCGCCCAGCGCGTGGTCGGCGTGTCCGTGGCTCAATACCACGGTCAGCGGCTTGCCGGTTATGCTTTTCACTGCGGCGGGCAGATCGCCGACGCCGTAACCGGCGTCCAGCAGCAAGGCTGAGTCTTCCCCTAAAAGCAGCCAGCAGTAGACTTCCATCCGGTCCTTGATGGAGTACAGCCACGGCTCTTTTTGTTTTATTTCAAAATAACTGTTTGTAGGCATTCACTTAGTCCATTTCTGTGTTCAGCACCGCCGCCGCAAGCGCTTTCGCACCGTCCGCGAACTGCGGGAACTGCTTTTCTATGTATTCCAGCAGCTCGGCCAGCGTGTATCCGAGTATATTTTCCGGGAGAGACTTAAAAACCGGGATGCCCGCGAAAATCGCGCTTGTCTGCTGATACGCAAGCAGGTCGTATACAGGAGTCAGAAGAGAGAATTTCCCGGCCTTTGTCGGCGTATAGGAGATTCTATACCGTCCCGCTGACAGGCAAACCGAGATTTGTCCGTCGGCGTACTCCGCCTCCGGGAAGACGCTCCTGATCTCATCCAGGTCACCGTCCGGCAGCACGAGCTCCGCGGACACTCCGAACGGAAGTCCGCATTCTATTTCGAGCATACCGCCGTCCAGCCGCTTCCATGAGCACGAGATTTCGCCGTACGGCGAGTCAAAAGACGCGCGAGCATGCTCAAGCTGCCTGCAGGGGCGGGGCATGAGCTGCACGCGCTCGAACCCCGGCGATTTGGGTATTATGCCGCAAAGGCATCGGTACATCCAGCTCGCGACGCTGCCGTAGGAGTAGTGGTTCAGGCTGTTCATTCCTGTGTCGCTTATTCTGCCGTCGGGCAGCACGCTGTCCCACCGCTCCCATATCGTCGTCGCTCCCATGCTCACCGGGTAGAGCCATCCGGGCATTTCCTCGCTCATGAACAGGCGCATAGCGTAGGGATGGGCGCCATTCGACGTCAGAACACCGCAAATCGCGGGAGTGCCAAGGAAACCTGTCTTTATCTTCATCCCGTCATGCACGAGTTGCAGTTTAAGGCTTTCGACGAGCCTCGCGCGGGCGCCTTCGGGGCAGAGGTCAAAGTGCAGTGCGACCGCCATAGCGGTCTGGGTCTTTACAGCGATCCTGCCGCTTTGAGTAAAGTATTCTCTCTGGATCGCAGACTTTACTTCGCCTGCAAGTCTTCCGTAATACCCGGCCTTTTCCGTGTCGCCCAGCGCTTGCGCCGCGCTTGCAGTTAGACTCGCGGAAAAGTGGTAGTATGCGCTCGCCAGAAAACCTGTGTCTGTCGCGCCGAAGGGGCTGCCCGGAACGGGAGCGTCCATCGCGAGCCAGTCGCCGAAGTGAAAGCCCGTCGTCCACAGCCTGCGTCCGCCGCTGCGCTCATCCTCGGCCAGGATCCAGTCGACCCACGCGCACATGACATGGAAATATGATTGCAGCACGCTTTTGTCGCCGTACATCCGATACATCGTCCAGGGGATCACAGTTGCCGCGTCCGCCCATCCGCAGGCTGCGCTGCCCATGCTTTTCCCCGAACGGCGCGGATAAACGTCAGGAATGACATGCGGCACGGCGCCGCTGAGCGCCGCCTGATCGTACGACATGTCCCTCAGATACTTATTGAAAAAGGCATATACGTCCATGTTCCACGCCGCGGTCTCGCAGAATACCTGCGCGTCGCCAGTCCAGCCCATTCGCTCGTCGCGCTGCGGGCAGTCTGTCGGCACGTCAAGAAAGTTCCCCCTCTGGCCCCAGAGCACATTTTGGAACAGGCGGTTTACCTTCTCGTTCGAAGTCTCGATATGCCCGGTCGCCGTAAGCTCCGAATACAGCACGATACCGGTAAAATCGTCGACGTCTATACTCTCGAATCCCACTAGCTTTACGTACCTGAAGCCGTAAAACGTAAACAACTGGCATACGTCGCAGTGTCTCCCGCTCGCGATGTAGTGATACTCCGCCTTTGCCGAGCGAAGGTTGTCGCGGTAGAAGTTCCCCTCCTGTAAAATCTCGCCGAAGTACATCGAGAGCTTAGCGCCTTTTGGCGCCCTGCAGCGGAAGCGAACGAGACCGACCATGTTCTGCCCCATATCCAGCACGTCTTCGCCCGCGGGCGTCCTGATCAAGGCTGAGGGGCGAAGCTCATGCATGTTCTTTACGGGAAGGCTCAAGCGGTCGCGGAGCGGACCAAGGCCCCACTTGCTTTGGTAGTCGCCGGAAACAACGGCCTTCTCCCAGCCCGCCGCGTCAAACCCGGGCTCGTCCCAGCCGGGCTGCTCTAAAGAAGCGTCATAGACTTCGCCGTCGTAGATAGAGCTCTCCAGAACAGGCGAGGGTGAACACTGCCAGCCGTCGCCGGCGCCAATTACCAGTTCGACTCCGTTTGAGTATTTTATGTGCAGCTCGGCTATGAAACCTAACTGCCCGCAGAAAATTTCAGTCATTTCAGTAAGGCCGAACCGCCCCTTTGCCCATCCGTTTCCAAGCATTGCCCCAATCACGTTTTCGCCCGGTTTTAGCTGCCCGGTAACATCGTATGTCTGGACCTGGAGCCAGTTACAGTAGGAGTGAAACCCGGGCGCAAGGTATTCGCAGCCTGCCTTGACGCCGTTCACGCTGAGTTCATAAACGCCCAGCCCGCAGGCGTAGATCCGTGCCGAGGTTATGCCCCCGTCGAGTTGAAAGCTTTTTCTGAGATAGGGATGGACGCTTACGGCAAAGGGCGCGACGATCCAGGACGCGCTCCACGCCTCCTCCATTTTCCCGGTTTCGAACCAGGCGGCTTCACTCGCGGCTTCGTCGCCTTGGTCGCCGCGGACGGTCACTTTCCACCAGTAGCGAGTGCGCGGCGCGAGTTCGAGGGTTTCGGGCGTATATGCCGCGCCGGAGATGTCGGCGGCAAACCCGCTGTCATGAAGCAGTTCCCTAAAAAGCTCGTCGCGCGCAACCTGCACGCGTGAGGACGCAGCCGCCGCGCTCGGCGTCTGATCTGCTTTCCACGAAAATGTGACGGGGGAGAGTTGAAACCCCAAAGGGCAACGCATATGGTTTACCGCCATCGCATAGATCCGCATAAGAATCATCCTCATTCAATTAATAATACAAAGCAACTGCTATACACGTTGCAAACTCGCTTTACAGGTCACGGGGTATTCGGATAACACAGGTTGGTTACAGCCAATGCACGAGCACTGCTTAATAAACTTGTATTGTAGGCCAAAACTTGTGTGCAGACTGTAACCATTGCGAGTTTTCCGAATACCCCGTGACCTGTTACAATTTCGCATCTGAAGTATATCATAGTTTTTTTTGAAAAACACGATTTTTTCAGAAGAGATTTTGAAAAAACAGCAACTTTGTGGTATGATGTTTTTCACATGATTACTCATTAAAAATGCGCTTAACATGGAAAGGTGGATTTATTAAATGCAAGGACTAACTATCGGGCAGCTTGAGCTCGGACAGAAGGCAAGTTTTACAAAAACCGTGACGGAGACGGATGTGTATATGTTCGCGGGGATAACCGGGGACATTAATCCGATCCATATCAACAGGGAATACGCGAAAGAGACGATGTTCAAAGACAGGATCGCCCATGGCATGCTCTGCGCGGGATTTATTTCCGCTGTATTAGGCGTACAGCTTCCCGGCCCGGGAAGCATATACTCGGGGCAGACCTTGAAGTTTCTGGCGCCCGTCTACATCGGCGATACGATCACCGCGACTGTCGAAGTGAGCGAGATTTTTACCGAGAAGGGCAAGGTCATTTTGAAGACGACCTGCGCGAATCAGGACGGCAAGATCGTCGTCGACGGCGAAGCGACCATCGTTTTGCGTTAGCTATTTAACGAGTATGAGGGATTTCAAAGGCGCGATTTTTGACTGTGACGGAGTATTGCTAGACTCTATGCCGATATGGTATAATGTAGAGGGGGACTATCTGAAAAGCATCGGGATAGACCCCCGCCCGGGACTTGTCGAACAGCTCAGGCCGCTTACAGGCGACGAGGTCGCGGTATATTTCCAGACTGAGTACGGGATAAACCTTTCAAAACAGGAGATCCATGACGGAAGGGACAGGCTGGCTGAAGAGTTCTACGCCAGCCAGGCTCCGCTTAAGGATGGCGTGGTCGAGGTGCTGGACGCACTGAGCGCTCGGGGCGTCAAAATGTGCGTCGCGACGGCAACGGACAGGCGGCTTATAGAAACCGCGTTCCGTCGCTGTGGCATTTCCGGATATTTCGAGAAGATATTTTCCTGCGTCGAGGAACAAACCAGCAAAAGCAGCCCGGATATATATATCCGCGCAGCCGGGTTTCTGGGGACCGACGTCGAAGATACGTTGGTGATCGAAGACTCGCTGCACGGTATTGTGTCGGCAAAAAAGGCCGGGTTTCCCACTATTGCTGTTTACGATTTCTCTCACGACGACCAGCAGGACGAGATTAAAAGCCTGTGCGACTACTACTGGGAGTCCATAGGCGGAATGATGGAAATACTCCGTTAGGCGGAAAGGCGGGTTGTTAGCTTGAAAAAGATAGAGGTGTTCATACCGCGTGCATCTGAAGCGCCTGAAGCCGGCAATGCGGAAATCGAGGCGTTCGTCCTTCGGTTGAACGAATGCTGCATCGATCTTGGCTTGTACTTCACACCTGTTTACTGCGGCGAATCGGGCGGCGTTGAATCCAGGGCTCCGGGATTCGCCGATCCGGGCGCCGAAGCGGCAAAGCTTGGAATTTTGATGCAAATCAAGCATATAGGCCTTCCCGGAGTAGATATCAGGCTCGAAGACGGCAAGGTGTGGCAGAGCCGGACGGAACTGCTCTCTCTTGATAACATCGGTATGGTAAAAGGCCACGAGGAACTCCAGCGGCTCAAAGCCGAACTCATCGACGCCGACGCCCGCTTCTCTGAGGTAAAAGCCCGCGTACTGCGGGACCCTGACGACACAGACGTCCATGAAGCGTTCTACGAGGCGTCGAGAAAACGCAACGAGGTGTCCGGAAGGATCCAAAAGATAGAGGATAAGCTCTATCCGCTCATAGAGGATGTTTATACGCGAAGGGAGCGGGGCAAGCTCTCGGCGCGGCAGGCGGAGTGCCGCTGGCTGATGGAGCGCGGCCTGCTGGACAAAGCGGACGCTGTATTGAATATTGAGGAGATCATCAGCGACGGTTGCGGTGACGACGCAATACTGGATCAGGCGGCGGAACGCGCGCAGGTGCGTATCAGCGAACTGCTTCAGTCAGCTCTGGTAAAAGAGGCTCTGACGGATTGGCAGGGAGTGGACGCCTGTTTACGGGAGGCTGTCCGTCTGGAGGAGCGGTATAACCGGCCGAAAGAAGCGATGCTTGAATACGCTATGTTTTTACGCGGCCAGAACCGGCAGCCGGAGGGTATCAAAACCGCGGAAAAAATGCTGTATTATAATAATGACCCCGACAACGCCGCGCCCGACGACGCGATGGGGCGCCTTTACTGTCTGCTGGGGAGTTTATACGACGACTCAGGCCGTACCGCGGAGTCTGAGGCGATGTATAGGAGTTCGCTCGAGATATGGGAGAAACCCGGAAGCGCGCGCGAGCCGGAAGCGGCGGAAGCGCATCACCGCCTCGGAAACCTATACTGGAGGCACACAAGAATGACGGAAGCGGACGAGTCGTACAGAAAGGCGCTTGAAATACGGCGCCGTCTGGCAACCCGCGATCCGGACCGATATGAGCCGCTTGTTGCCGAGACATACATGGAAATTGCCGTCGAAAGCCGCGACGCGCATCGGTATACCGAGTCCGAAGAAATGTTCACAAAGGCGATAGATATCCAGAAACGCCTGGCCGCCCGCGACCCTGAAAAGTATGAGCATGCGCTGTCGTTGACTCTGTACAACTTTGGAAGTATGTGTTCTTTACTCCAGCAGTGGTCGAAAGCTGAGAGGATGTACAAGGAGGCGCTCGAGATCCGCCAGAGGCAGTATGACAGAAACCCCAGCGCTAATGAGCACTCTTTAGCGGCTGCAAACAATTTGCTCGGATTTCTATATATGGAAACAGAGAGCTTTGAAGATTCCGAGAAATACTTTGTTGCCGCCCTGAAGCTGCGCAAGCAAAGCGCAGCGCGCAACCCGGAGACCTTTGAGGTGTATCTGGCAGACGTGACAAAGAATCTCGGGAGCCTGTACTATGAGGGCAAACGTTTTGACGAAGCGGAGTCAGTGTTGCTCGAAGGGCTTGAAGTCGTAAAAAGACTGATGCTGCGCGATCCGGATGAGTTCATATGGGACATGGGAGAATGCCATCATGCTCTTGGAAAGCTATACTCCGCAACGGGGAGAATGGACGAAGCTGAAAAAAACTTAAAGTCCGCGATCGATATCCGGAAAAAGTTAGCTTCAGGCAGCGACTCTCCGATATATGACCCGTTTCTCGCAGACAGTTACCGTTCCCTGGCTGAGCTTTACAGAGAGATGAAAAAGTCAAATGAGGCGGAGAATGCCTGCCGTTCCGCGCTCCGGCTGCTGGAAAAGTGCAAGGGCGCCAACTCGCGGTACGGGGCGATGGCGGCGGAGATAAGAGAGCTGCTTGAGAGCCTGTACGATATACCGGACGCGGATTCCACCGGCTTAATGTCGGCATCGGGCAAGGAGATTTTATTCACGTCTGTCGAGCGCAGCGCAGCGCTGATGTTGATCGAGGGTGAGACGCCGCGCGACATTTCGCGCAGGCTGCACCTGAGCGCGGCGGAGGTCGGCAAGCTGATCGAGAATATCCGAGACAAGGTGAGCCGCCAGTCCGACGGCGACGCAGTGGTCGCTGCGGCGACCGCGGCGTTTGGGCTCACGCGTCGCGAAACAGAAATGCTGAGGTTTCTGCGCAGCGGTTTGAGCAATGAAGCGATCGCCGAAGAGCTTTTCCTGTCGGAGGAGACAGTCAGGATCCATGTGCGCAATCTTATGAAGAAACTGCGTGTGGAGAATCGAACCGAAGTCGCCGAGTGGACGGTAGACATGCTCGAGCGGAAAAAGCAGCCGTAAAGAAGGCGTATTGCTCTTTTAAGCATAAAACAAGCATAAAATAAACATAAAAGTTTTTAACTGCATCGGAAAAACCCGACGTGGTCATCTCCGCGTTTCGGAGGTTTTTTTGAAAAAAAACCGGAATTTTGCCTTTAGTGGGTAGTTTTGTGACAAAATTAACCACTGTTTTTTGCTGTTTGGGTAGTTTTGTGCAAAAATTAACCCTACACAAAACAGTTTTTACACTGTACAATCGGTATAAAGACTGACGCGGGCTATTGCAGAACCGTGCGTCACACAGGTGGTGTTTTATAGTGGAAGGCAAAAAAGTATATCTTCAGCCGATGGATATGGTTATGCTGGCTGTCCATGACCTGGTAGAGATGCAGAAGGGCAAATCGCTCTCGGGAGACAGCGCGGCCGGTATGATCCGATTCCAGGTCTCAATGTATGATATCATATGGGATTACCAGGTCACCGTAACGGACATAGGAAGGAACCGGTGCGGTGTTACGATCAGGCTCGCCGGCGACTCGCGGGATAAAGAGCGGCTGATCGGGCATGAGTTCGCGCTGCTTGACTATGTGCTCATTGACAGGGCAAGGATCGACTTTGCGGAGATCGAAGAAGAGGACCGGCGCATCCTGGACTCGCGGAGCAGCTGCTATACTTTTTAAAGGCCTCATATACGCCTGCAGGGGCGAAGACGAGAATCTGTTGTCAGGAAGTAAAAAAAACAGGAGGGAATGAAATGAAAAAGATACTAATAGCGATGGTTGTCATTGCCGCGATTCTGATTACGGCTGCGGGCTGCAATGGCGGGGACAGTGAGCCCATGGATCTCCAGGCAGTCGGGAGCACGGGGCAGGAGGAGAGAAAAGAACAGGAAAAACCGCCGGAAACCAGCAGCACGCCTGCGATCACTCAGCCGGACAGCCCGGTGGAAAAGAATTTGGACATGAACGCGTTGAGAGCCCAGGTTTCAGCGAGTTCAGGCGACGTTTTTAGCTGGCCGTATAGCTATCTCCCGCAGGATTTCCCTGCTTACCCCGGCGGTGAGATCGTATTCGCCAGTCACGATGATGACAACGACCTCCTGATCTTTATCCAGGATACCAATGAAAGCGACTTTGCGGCGTTCGGCGCAGCGCTGAAATCGGCGGGCTGGGAGTTTTACATGGATGTCGAAGGGTGGGAGATCCTTTCCAGGGGCGAGATGTTTGTTATCGCCATATATGAGGACGGAGAAACCGGAATACTCGTGTGCGACATGGCAGGGGCATATGACTGGCCTGCAGAGCAGCTTCCCGACGGACTGCCCGTATATCCGGATGGAGATATCATCTTCCTCAGCATCAGTGAAGACAACTCCTGGGTGAGCTTACTGATCAGAAACACTGACAGAAGGACAGTTGACGAGTATATCACGACGCTGAAAGCTGCGGGCTGGACGATTATTAGCGTGGAAGATGATGAAACATCTGTAGGAAAAGGTACGTTTATGATCAGCATCGAACCTGAAGCGGACGGGGCGGTCAGCATATTCGTGATGGACTTTGGATTCGACGTTGTTGGCATGTTCAATGAAGTATACGAGTGGCCGGAGATAATGCCCTCATATGTGCCTGAGTATACCGACGGCAGTATAACAGCATCATGGAGTATTACTGATGAGGGCAGTACCTTCTACATAATGGTCGAAGAAACAACACGGGAAGCCCTTGACGAATACTTAGAGCTGCTTGTCGAGGCCGGAGGCGATGTCACCGAAGCGGATAACGATGAAAACCCGTTGATCGAGATGTTTATATTTTCGCTCGAAGGCGGAAAAGTTTATATGGAGATCATGGCAAGCGGAGTCTTCGCTGTGTCCGGAATAGATGTGTCCATTTATATATCTATTAGTGCATGATGCATGCGGATGCCAAAGCAAACAGGCGCCATACACGCGTACAAAAAAAGATATACTCTGTTTTCAGAATATATAAATGAATCATAGGGAGGAAATGAAATGAAAAAGATACTGATTGCCGCGTTTATCATTGCCGCGATTCTGGTTCTGGCCACGGGTTGCAATGGTGGGGACAGCGAACCCATGGATTTACAGGCGGTAGGGAGTACGGGCCAAAGTGATCAGGGGAACAGCCCGGGGAGCACCCCTGAGAACAGCCCGGGCAATAACCCTTCGACCGGGTCTTCGACCGGCGGTGCGCCTACGATCGCGCGGCCGCCCAACGCGCCGGACATGGATCGGGACATGGGAGGCTTGAAAAGACAAGCTTCCGAGAGCACCGACGGAGATACGAGCTGGCCGGCGGAGATACTGCCGCAGGGACTCCCCGTATATCCGGGCGGCGAGATCCTGTTTGCGGGATACGATGAGTACGGCGACGTGTTTATCTACATTGAGGGTACGGACGCAGGCGTATACAACTCGTACAGAACCTCTCTCGGATCGGCGGGTTGGGACTGTTTTGAAGAAGACGAAGAGTGGAGCGGCTACTTCAAGGACGGCGTGTTTTTGTTCGCCGGATACGCTGAGGGAGACGCCGCGATTTACGTGTTCGACCTTAGCGAATATTTTTCTGATATTTCGTTTAGCTGGCCGGCGGATGAACTTCCTGATGGATTCCCGGTATATCCCGGCGAAGTAGATATGGTTGGCCGATACGACACAGACATCTTCATTTCCATCAGGAACACTGACCGTAGGACATTTGACGGGTACGTCGAAACGCTGAGGGCTGCGGGCTGGAGGGATGTGGGCGACGCGTCAAACGGGGATGTTGATCTGGTTAAAGATACATTTTATCTCGGATTATCTTACTCTGATAACGGTGAAGTCTTTATCGGGCTTTATTTTGACGATTACTCATGGGGCTTTACTGATTGGCCTTCGGATCTGCCCTTCTACGTACCGGAGTATACCGATGGTGAAATAGCTCTTGCGTCGAATTTTGAGGACGGAAGCCACAATGTCGTTATATATGGTACTTCACATGAAGCTATTGACAGATATGTAGAAAAGCTGATAGAAGCCGGAGGTGAGCTCGATGAAGGTAACACGCCGGGTTATATCAAAGTCTGGATGGGCGCAAACGGCGAATACGTGTACTTGATGGCTTCGGTTGATGATGAAGAAGGGGACGTAACGCTGTTTATTACAATAGACATATTTACAGCCGACCCGTAAGAGTAGACCGCCCCCCTGCGAACGCGGGGGGGCGGTTTGCGCCCGCCTGCTTTTGCAGGCGGGTGGTTGCTCCAGCAATGAATTAAGAGTAGTACTGCCTGATGCAGTCCCACATGCGCGTGTACTTGCTGAACTTGTCCTCCAAATGGTTGGTAAGTTCGGTATTGGGAAAAACTCCGCGCGGCGCCGCGGTCATCGCCTCCACCGCGTCCCTGAGGCTTGGATAAGCCCCGTCGCCTGCAGCGGCAATGATCGCGGCGCCCAGCGCGCAAGCCTCGGTTTCTCCGGAAATCACGGCCGGGCGGCCGATCGCGGCTGCTATCAGCTCACACCATATTTCGCTTTTCGCGGCGCCGCCCATAATACGCAGGGCGCTCAGGTCAAATCCGTTTGAGGAAAAATCCTCGAGCGCCAGCCTGACGCCGAACGCCGTAGCTTCCATGATAGCGCGCGCGAAGTCATACTTATCGTGCTCTAGAGCGATGCCGGTAAACACGCCTCGCGCTTCAGGCGCCCAGCGCGGGTAGAACGCCCCCGATAAAAATGGATAGAAAAACAAGTCCCGCGCTTTATCAGTCCTTGAACGCACCTGCCGGTTAACTTCGTCAAACCCGACGTCCAGAAAAGCATCCCTGTACCATTGCAGCGACATGCCGCTGCCGACCAAAGAAGCGACCGCGCTATAGAGACCGGGGATCGGGTGGGCGGCGGGCGCTATCCAGGTGTCGGTGAACAGCGGTTTTTCGTCGATACCAAGGATTACCCAGGTCGTGCCCGCCGAAAGAAGGATGTCTCCTTTATTTACCGCCGCCGCGCCTATTGAAGCGCAGGTCTGGTCGTGGGCGCCGTTATACACGGGCGTCCCCTCGCGCAGGCCCGTCGCGGCCGCGGCAGCTTTTGTTATATGCCCGACCGGCGCGGCCGCGGGCAGGATCTCCGGCAGCTCGGCGCGGCTGACCCCTATCGCGTCAAGTATTTCGTCGTCATAGTCGCCCTTGTGTATATCATAAACCTGCCTGATAGACGCGTTAGTCGGATCGCAAACAGGGTTTCCTGTGAGAAAAAGATTCATGTATTCCAGCGTTGAGAGGAAACACACGGCGTCGCCATAGAAGTCTGAGCGCTTCATGTACATGATCTTCGCGGCGTCGAGTGAAGCGTTTACCCGCCAGCCGGTCCTGCGGTAGAGGTAGTCCTCGCCTAACTTTTCGGCAAGCTCGTTTGCCTCCTTTTTCGCTCGGCCGTCCATCCATGTCAAAGCGTTCCCGATGGGTCGGTTTTCCGCGTCTAAAGCGAGCATACTCGCGCCTTGGGTAGACAGCGCCACAGCCGCGACCATAGAAGGGTCATTTCCTTCAAGAGCCTGCCGGACTGCGGCTGCCCCGCACAACGTCCAGTCGTCGGCGCGCTGCTCGATGTTGTCCCCGTCGGAAATCAGCCGGTACCCCGCGTACCCCATGCCCAGGCGTTTACCGGCCTTGTCGACAAGCAGCGCTTTCGCGCCGGTCGTTCCGATATCGAGACCCAAGTAATGCATCACAGTACCCTTTCTGCCGATTCTACATAATGAGCTCACTCTCGGGAACGCCGTACTTCCAACTGCCGAAAGGCTTCGCGATCGCTTCGCTGACATAACAGCGGCCGGGGAATAACCTCATGATGCTTGCGGGACACTCCATTGAAACCGGGCCGTAAAGCTCGATCCTGGAGATCATGCGCTGCCAGCTTGCGCCGCCCGGGAAGACGAAAGCGTGCATTTCGAAACGGTATCTGGCGTTGGCTATATCGCGCGGGCCAATCGTAGCGGATTTGCTGGGGACTGCCCATACGTCTCCGGACGCGCCCAGAGGCCCAAACAAAGAGTTCTCGCAGACAGTCAGAGGATGCTGGGACGCCAGACGTGAACCGAGCGTTAAGAACTCCTCCATTGAAGACGCCTGAAACTCGGGGACCATCGGATCTATGAATGCGGAATGGCCCGGCCATCCTGTCGCCGTATATACGACGTCCGCACCGCCTCCTCCTATATCCTCAATGATTTTTGAGTAGTCGTAGATGTTATCGTTGTTGAATGTATGCCAATGAGAGATATCAGGCCTCAGATCCTCTCGTATCTTCATATAGAAATGATTCATGAACGAATAACCAAGCCCCGCGCCGTATGTGAGCGGGGCGACGTTGCCGTCCTCATCCGCCCATTCGTCCATCGCGAACGCATGCACGTTTCGGCAGTTAATATTATGCGTGTTCAGCATTTCAGCGATAGACATATATGCGGTAGGCCACTGGTTCGGGAAGACCATGGTCAGCGGCGTGTTGTTAACGTCACTGTCCAATATGCGCTTGAAAACGTCAATAACCATCAGCAGCGTCGGATCCATGACAATCTTGACGCTGTACCCGTTCTCGTTGGTATACTCCATGTCCTCGCGCTTGATATTACGAACCCTATCAAGCATCTCCACATCTCTTGAAGGCAGCCAATCCGCCGGTTTGAACTTAAACTCCATTACTTTCACCTCATATATTTTAATAGTAAACAGTGCAAACATGATATCATAATATGTTATTGAGTGTCAATTGCATTCGACCACCCATTTTCTCACAGCGGCAGCTTAACGCCTAACCCCATATCGAGCGCGCGGTGCAGGATCGCCTGTCCCAACGCGACGTCAAACACAGACATGCCAATATTACTGCACACAATAAGCTCACTCTCGCTTTCCCGGCCGGGATGCAGCCCCGCGATGACTTCGCCCGTTTCGCAGGTTATATTCGGTAAGCCGTCAGGAAAGTACCCCATCTGCGCGAAAAGCCTGTGTTCGTCCGCACTGTCGACAATGTACTTATCGGCGCGCCTCTGCGTCATGGGATCCCAGAAAGTGTTAAGGTCGCAAGGCAGTATCGTTTTGCCGGCGGACACCCACTCGTCTTTTACCGCCGCAATCGGTTCCTGGACAATGAGCGTCGCCGAACTCAATACCTCACACGACTTTGCAACCTGTTCGATACTATCCGCAACAACAACTTCGACTTTTACGCATTCACGTACTCTTGCAACCAGAGCCTTAGCCGCATCAGGAAGAACATCATATACATAGATGCGCTCAAGCTTGCTTAGTGTCAGCGGGGCAAAAATCACATGCTCGATCCCCTGGACTCCGCAGCCAAACATGCCGAATGTCTTTGCGCCTGGGTGCAGGCATTCGGCCGCGAGGACGGTCACAGCGGGCGTCCTCATTGCGGTTATCCATGTTCCATCCATCACCGCGACCGGCGCCCCGCACATGGTTTCGTTTATAACCAAAAGGGAGGTGGTCTGAGGGATGCCGTACTTTCGCGGGTTGTCGGGGTAGCACTCTATCCATTTGCAGCCGGTCGCGAGCCGTCCGGGTACATAAGCCGGCATAGCGTGATAGAATACATCCTCAAACGGGTGTATGCCTATTTTCGCGGGCATCTCTATCTGTTTTCGGCCGTGCGCTGCAAGCGTATCTCGCACGATATCAAGGATATCCTTACGACTTGGACCGGCCTGCTCGCACTGGTCCCGAGTCAGATACAGGAATTCCTTTCCAATGTTGATTTTCTCTGAAAGGCGCTGCCGTTCATCCTCAAAAGCCTTTCGCGTCGGATCGTCCATTTTTAACACAGCACATCTCCTTGAATACCTTACAAAATAACATCGCGCCGGAAGCGTCCGGCGGATATTTTGTCTAATTCTCCAATATATCTGCGATCCGTTTAGAGGCAAAACCGTCGCCGTAGGGGTTTGAAGCTTTGCTCATCGACTCATAGAGCGCATTGTCGGTGACCAGCTGCCTAAAGCCCTCGTAGACTGCTTCTTCATCAGTTCCTACCAGTTTCAGCGTTCCCGCGGCGACGCCTTCGGGGCGTTCTGTAGTATCGCGTAGCACGAGGACCGGCTTCCCGAGCGAAGGGGCTTCTTCCTGTATGCCGCCGCTGTCGGTGAGGATCAGGTATGATCGCGCAAGGAAGTTGTGGAACGGTACTACATCCAGCGGAGGGATCAGGCGGATGCGCCGGTGTCCGCTGAACTCGCTTTTTGCAGCCTGCTCAACAGTCGGGTTCATATGAACGGGATATATGACTTTCAGGTCCGGAAACTCGTCGGCGACCCTGCGTATCGCCCTGAAAAATCCGCGCATGGGCTCGCCGAGGTTCTCGCGCCTGTGAGCTGTCAGCATGACCAGCCGCGAATCAGCGGCCCAGTCCATTTCGGGATGTGAGAAATCTTCCTTAACGGTCGTTTTCAGAGCGTCAATGGAGGTGTTACCGGTTACGAAAATCGTATCGGGATTTTTTCCCTCGCGCAGGAGGTTCTCCTTTGACGTCTCAGTCGGGGCGAAGTTATACGCCGTTATCAAATCGACCGCCTGGCGGTTGAACTCCTCCGGAAACGGAGAACGCATGTTGTATGTACGCAAACCGGCTTCGACGTGGCCTATCGGGATTCCCATGTAAAAAGCTGCGACTGCGGAGGCGAATGTCGTCGTCGTGTCGCCGTGTACAAGCACGACGTCCGGGCGTTCTGCTGAAAGGACGTCGCGCATGCCGACAAGTACTTTAGTGTTTATGTCAAACAGTGTCTGACCGCTGTCCATTATCGAAAGGTCATGGTCAGGGGCGACCTGAAAAGCCTCAAGCACCGTGTCCAGCATCTCGCGATGCTGGCCGGTGACGCAGACGACCGTCTCAAATTGTTCCCGCCGCTTCATTTCCAGAACAAGCGGGCACATCTTTACCGCCTCAGGCCTGGTACCAAAAACAAGAACAACCTTCTTCATGCATTTCTCCACTCACGCGGCGCGCCCTACACTCTATTCGACGCCCCAGCTCAGCAAATACTTAGCCTGCTCGGGCGTCAGCTTATCGATCGTAAGCCCGCACGCTTCAAGCTTCCTGCCCGCGACGTCTATGTCGATTTCCTTGGGGACGGGAACGACGCCGGGCTTGAGGCTCTCATGATTCTCTGCTATATACCGCGCCGACAGGGCCTGAATGGCAAAACTCATATCCATTATCTCCACAGGGTGCCCATCGCCCGAGGCAAGGTTGACAAGCCTGCCTTCGGCAAGTACGAAGATTGATTTTCCGTCTCCGAACTTATAACCCATGATGTTCGGTTTCTGCTCGCGTTTTTCCGTGTTCCTGTCAAGCCAATCGACGTCGACCTCGACGTTGAAGTGCCCGGCATTACACAAGACGGCTCCGTCCTTGATTTTCGCAAAATGGCGCTCGGTGATCACATCAGAGCAGCCCGTGGCTGTAATAAACAGATCGCCGAGCTCCGCCGCGTCGTCCATTGGCATGACCTCGAAGCCGTCCATCATGGCTTCAAGCGCCTTGACAGGGTCTATTTCGGTGACGATGACCTTCGCGCCGAACCCCTTCGCCCTCATGGCGATCCCTTTGCCGCACCAGCCGTATCCGGCAATTACGACATTTTTGCCGGCGACTATCAGGTTGGTAGTGCGGTTGATGCCGTCCCATACCGACTGGCCTGTACCATACCTGTTGTCGAAAAGGTACTTGCACTGCGCGTTGTTAACGGCGATCATCGGGAACTTCAGCGTCTTGTCCGCAGCCATTGAAAACAGGCGCAAAATGCCGGTCGTCGTCTCCTCGCAGCCGCCATAGACGTCAGGAATTAGGTGTTTCAATTTTGTGTGCATGATGCTTACAAGGTCGCCGCCGTCGTCGATTATGATGTTCGGGCCGGACTCGAGCGCCATAGTAAGGTGGCGCTCATACTCCGCAGGCGTCGCCGAATGCCATGTATAAACGGACATGCCCCCTGCGGCCAGCGCTGCCGCGACATCGTCCTGCGTCGATAGCGGGTTGCATCCGGTCGCATACATCTCGGCGCCCCCGGCGGCGAGAGTGCGGCATAAACAGGCGGTCTTGGCTTCCATGTGTACAGACAGCGTTATCTTCATGCCTTCAAATGGCTTTGTCCTCTCAAAGTCTTCCTTTATAGCTTGCAGGAGCGGCATGTTGCGCCATGCCCAAGCGATTTTTCTCTCGCCTGACGGTGCGAGCGTGATATCGCGGACTTCGTAAGCGTGCCTGGCAGCGCCCGTTTCGCCTGCGTGTTTGACGGCGACCGCCGCTTCGGCGTTTGCCTTTCCTTTGGGATCGCTTCCTTGACCGGCTGTAGCTGCGTTTATTTTCATCGTGTACCAATCCTTTCACATGTCTTATTGACTTCATGGACGACTTCATCATAATCGAAAGTAAGGAAATCGCGGTTTTCCATGAGAACTCTGCCGCCAACGATGACCGTTTCTACTTCGCTGCCGTTTGCCGAGTAAGCAAGCGCCGCGATGAGGTCGTTTGCAGGCTGCATGTTTGGTCTGTCAAGATCGAGTATTACCAGATCTGCGGCATTTCCGGGCTTTACTTCACCTATATCGCTTCTGCCCATCGCTTCCGCGCCGTATTTTGTCGCGATCATTAAGCCGTCGCGGGCGCTTATCGCAAGCGCGTCGTGGTTGATGCCCTTATGGATCAGCGACAGCACAGATAGCTCGCGGAACATGTTCAATGAGTTGTTGCTGGCGGCGCCGTCTGTTCCGAGCGCAACTTTGACGCCCGCGCTTCGCATCTTCATGATCGGCGCGACTCCATTCGCGAGTTTCAGGTTACTGACAGGATTTGTCGCGACATGGACGCCGCGCTCAGCCAGTATCGCTATGTCGCTGTCTGTGACATGGACGCAATGTGCGGCGATTGTCGTATCGGTCAAAAGCCCGTTTCTGTCAAACAGCTCTATCGGAGTGCAGCCGTATCTTTCGCGGATCGTCTCGATCTCCGCCAGGCTTTCGCATAAATGCGTGTTGATGGCCAAGCCCCGGAGCTTCGCCTCCGACGCGACTTCGCACTGAAACCCCTCGTCACAAGTATATGGCGCGTGCGGAGCAAGCATGAAGCTCAGGTTGTCGCGCCCTTTCCATCTCTCGCAATCATCGATTGCCTCCCTCAGCTTTTCCTCGCCCGACCCTTTTTCGCCAGACATGCCGCGCGAGTACACCGCCCGGATACCAGCGTCGCATATTGCGCGCGCGCAAAAATTCGTATGATAGTACATGTCTATAAATGCGGTTGTTCCTGATCGGAGCATCTCCGCGACAGCCAGCAGCGTACCCCAGTAGCAGTCGTCTGCCGTGAGCTTGTCCTCTAAAGGCATGATGCGTCCGAACAGCCATTCGTTGAACAGCAGGTCGTCGGCGCAGTTTCGCAGAATCGTCATCGGAGCGTGAGTGTGCGCGTTCACAAGCCCGGGGATCAGCAGTTTTCCAGCGCCGTCTATAGTTTTTTCGGCAGTATAACCCTCCGGCTCGTCTGATACCGAAGCGATGACCCCGTCGCGGATATACACAGACCGCTTTTCGACGCCTTCAGGCATCAGGGCTAGTATGTCTTTTATCAGGATGTTCATAGTGCTGCGCTCTCTTTCAGGTTTTATGCAATAATATCAGATATAACGTAATATGACAATAGACCAGGAATTAAATACTCAAGCAGGCTTGACAATGCGATCGGGAGCGTGTATATTCTGTTTTGGGGTCAGAGGCCTTAGTCTTTGATCTAAAGTTGATACAGAAAATGAAGGTGCGCGGAGCTTCTGTTTCGTGGTCGAAACTGTGAGCGGACGCGAGAATAGGGAATCAGGTTGGAATCCTGAGCAGTCCTGCTGCCGTATTGACTGTACCGGCCGCTCGTCTGGGCGCGTAGCCCCGACAGCCATTGAGCGTTTTGATGCTTGAGAAGGCGCGGCCAGGTAATGAAGTCTAAGCCGGAAGACCTGCCTCATTTTTGCGGCTTGCGCCGTTTCCGTAGTGGCTCCACAGTGAATGGGTCAGTATGGTTTTTGAGGGATCGGTTTCCGGCGCGCAAGCGGCATGATATGCCGCTTTTTTGCGTGAATGCGCCTCAAATACCAAAGCCCCGGCAGTTGTGCGGCATCGCTTCACGGCTGTCGGGCATTTTCAGGAGGGGATACGATCAATGTCTGCAAATAAACTCTACGAATACATATCGAACATAAAGCGCCTTGACGAAGACGCGATGGAAAAAGCGCGGTTCAGGCAGGCGGAACTCGCAAAGCCGCCGGGCAGCCTCGGGAAGCTGGAGGATATTTCCGTCAGGCTCGCAGGCATCGGCGGGGAAGTCTATTATAACACGGATAAGAGGTGCGTCATCATCATGTCCGCGGATAACGGCGTCTATGAAGAAGGGGTCGCCGCCACGCCTCAGTCCGTCACTTTCCTGCAGACAGTCAATTTTCCGAGGGGAAAGCCGGGCGTCGCAGTGATCGCTAAGCAGTTCGGCGCAGACCTCATCGTGGTTGATATAGGTGTTGACGCCGACCTGAACCATCCGCGTATAAAGAACAGGAAAATCAGAAAGTCCACCTGGAACATAACCAAAGGCAGCGCGATGACATATGACGAAGCCGTGCGGGCGATCCTTACCGGTATAGAGACTGTCATCGAAGCTGCGGGGGAGGGGTACAAGCTGCTGGGCGCGGGAGAGATGGGCATTGCGAACACAACGACTTCAGCGGCCGTGCTGTGCGCGCTGACCGGACTCGCCGCAGAGAAGGCGGTCGGAAAAGGCGCGGGGTTAAAGGAAGAAGCCTACAGGCACAAGATAAACGTCGTCAAGACGGCTATCGAGGTAAACAGGCCGGACCCACGCGATCCCGTCGACGTCCTTGCCAGGGTGGGAGGATTTGACATTGCAGCCTTGGCGGGCGTATATATCGGCGCGGCTTATATGAGGCTGCCGGTTGTGATAGACGGGTTTATTTCGATGGTATCGGCGCTTGCCGCCGCGAGGATCGCGCCGCTTGCGAAGGAGTATATGTTCGCGTCGCACGCGTCGTTTGAACAGGGATTTGTTCACGCCGCAGAGGCGCTTGGTGTCGAGCCGTGCCTGCATCTGGATATGCGGCTGGGAGAAGGGAGCGGCTGCCCGATAATGTTTTCAGTCATCGACGCCGCATGCGCGGTGATGAAGAACATGGGAACATTCGCGGAGGCGGAGATAGACGACGTGTACTTGGAAGAAATAAGGGCGGAGGACAGTTATAGTATATGAAGGTTTTCATATCCGGAGGCTGCAAAAATGGCAAATCGTATTACGCCCAGCGCCTTGCGAAAGCCGCAGGCGAGGCTGGAGGCGCGCCGCTTTACTACATAGCCGCAATGCGGCCTGTGGACGCAGAGGACGACGAGCGCATAGTGAGGCACAGAAAAGAGCGTGATGGCTGGGGCTTTATTACGGTGGAGCAGTACGAACATGTCGAATATATTCTGGAAAAATGCGACCCGCGCGGCTCGTTTCTTCTCGACAGCCTGACGGCGCTGCTGGCAAATGAGATGTTCCCAACGGATGGGGGCGTTAACGATCTGGCGCACGAGAGTATAATCGGGGGATTGAAGCGCGTTATGGATGAGGTCGGCGACATCGTGATCGTATCGGACTATATATACAGCGACGCTGTCATTTATGATACGTTGACTGAGAAATACCGCAAATCATTAGCCGCACTGGATCGCGCTGCAGCGGAGCACAGCGACGTAGTTGTCGAAATTGCGTACGCAAGCGTCATAGTCCACAAAGGAAAGGCTTTGCTTGGCGGATTGATTATGATGAGTTGAGTATGGTGCGTTGAGTATGAAGCGTTGAGGATGAAGCGTTGAGTATGGTGCGTTGAGTATGAAGCGTTGAGTATGGTGCGTTGAGTATGAAGCGTTAAGGATGATGCATTGAGTATGGTGATTTAAATGAAGAATATGTTTAAAGCATTATATATGTCTTTCGGGATGTTTTGCGCAATACCGCTGCCTGGGTTCTGGGACGATTCCAGTGCGAAGCATATCATGCCGTGGCTGCCGGTCGTCGGGGCGGTCATCGGCGCGATATGGTGGGGCGCTGCGGAACTGCTGGTTTTCCTCGGTATACATAACGCGCTGTCCGCGGCTGCCATAATGCTGATACCATTTATGCTTGCAGGCTTCGTACATCTCGACGGCTACATGGACACAAGCGACGCGATCCTGTCGCGTCGGCCCCTCGAAGAGAAGCTGAGAATATTGAAAGACCCTCACACAGGCGCATTTGCCGTAATCATGGTCGCAGCCCTGTTTATCGCACAATTCGCGTCGGCGCTTGCGATCGTTGACGGAGGCGTCCAACTCATGCTTCTGCCGATCATACCGGTGCTGTCGCGCTGTTGTTCGGCGCTTGCGATCTTGTGCATACGGCCGATGAACCGGGAAGGGTATGCCGCACTTTTTAAGCCTGATAAAGCGGCGCCTCACAGGATAATGACGATCCTCATCGCGGCTTGCGCTCTGGCGTTTGCGTGGTTTTTCACGGGAGCAGGCGGACTCATCGTCGCCGGGACGGTGATCGTGGGTTATGCCCTCGCGATGTTTTGCGCGCTGGAAAGCTTTAGGTTCAAAGGCGTATCCGGTGATTTGGCGGGCTTCTCGCTTGTGATCGGCGAGTTGTGCGGAATAATCGCGCTTGCGGTAATATAGATACAGCGTCTTTATTATACACAATGCGCCATTGAGGGCGCGAAAAACTCCACGCCGTGCGGGCTGTGATGGCGGCTCGGCGCAGGGAACTGATCGGGGGGCGAAAATGATCCTAGTATTCGGCGGAGCGTATCAGGGCAAACTGGATTACGCCGTGAAGCGGTTTGGTTTAGCCGAAGGCGACATATACCGCTGCCGCGACGACGACGCCGCGGCGCCAGGTAGTAAAAGAGCAATATATGAGCTTGATAAATGGATACTGGCGCTCATAGAAGAAGGTATTGACTCCGGGGACGCGATCAGGAATCTAATCGCGGAAAACGGAAGCGCCGTTATAATATGCAACGACATATCCTGCGGCGTCGTCCCGGAAGACCCGATGAGCAGGAAATGGCGGGAAGCTGTCGGGAGGGCGCTCGCGGAGATCGCGGGCGCATCGGACGAGGTTGTAAGACTGTTTTGCGGGATCGCAAGTAAGCTTAAGGAATGAGTGTACGAATTACAATCGGTTATGTAATATTTTTTACTTGATAGGATAGAAATACAACGGCGACAAAAGGAAAGGATCACTCAAATGAGAAACATCAAAAGGACGATCATAATATTACTGGCAGCGGTTATGATGGCCGTTATGGCTTCATGCGTACCCGGCACTCCGGTTGCGCAGCCTCCCGAAGGGCAACCAGGCGGCGCTTCTGAAACAAACGGTTCCGGCGGCGGGAGCCAGGCGCCGGCGCCAAACTCCCTGGAGGTCAGCCCGGAAGTCAAGCAAAAAGTAACTGAGGACAGGGAAGGCAACCCGATAACGCTCCCGGATAAAATCGAAACAATAATCTCCATGGGCCCGTCGAACACTGAAATCCTGATTGCGCTTGGTTTCGCCGACATGATCATTGCAGCCGACGAGTACTCGGACAATATAGAGGGGCTGAAACCCGGGATCCCGAAGTTCGATATGATGCAGCCGGATGGGGAGCAGATAATCAGTTTGATGCCTAACGTGATCTTTGTGACTGGAATGAGCAAGTTCGGAGGGGCAGAACCGTATAAAGCCGTTTCTGACGTTGGGATCTGCTTGATATACATTCCATCGAGCGACAGCCTGGAGGCGATCATGGAGGATGTTCGCTTCATAGCTGCGGTTTTGGACGCACAAGCGGCTGGGGATGCAATTGTTGAGGGGATGAAGCGCGAAATAGAAGCAGTACGAGCAATCGGGGAAACGATAGCGGATAAAAAGACGGTCTATTTTGAAATCTCCGCGGCGCCCTGGATGTACAGCTTTGGTTCGGGCGTGTTTCTGCATGAGATGATAGAGCTCATTGGCGCCGTAAATATTTTTGAGGATCAGGACAGTTGGATTTCCGTCGCCGACGAGGTGCTGCTTGCCGCCGACCCCGACGTGATACTGACAAGCGTAAACTATCTTGACGACCCGATCGGGGAGATCCTGTCACGGCCGGGCTGGGGCGGGATAACTGCGGTCAGTAACCGTGACGTCTATATCATAGATACGGACGCAAGTAACAGGCCAAGCCATAATGTAGTCATAGCGCTGCTGGAAATGGCAAAAGCGGTCTATCCGGAGCTTTACTGATGAATGATGAATGATGAATGATGAATGATGAATGATGAATGATGAATGATGAATGATGCACAATACAGGATGAGAGAGCAGATGAGATGAGAGTTAAGATCCTTGTCGTAATACTTGTCAGCATACTTGTTGTTATGCTTGGCGTCGCGCTCGGCAGCGTGTGGGTTCCTCCCGGTGAAATATGGACAATAATCCGCAGCGCACTGACGGGAAACCCTCTCCCCGGCCACATCAGCCCCGCCGCGTCCGCCATTGTGCTGAACCTGCGCCTTCCGCGCGCGCTGCTTGCCTTCATAACAGGCGCGGCGCTTTCGGTAAGCGGGGCTGTCATGCAGTCGGTGCTGCGCAACCCATTGGCGTCGTCGTATACTCTTGGCGTCTCATCGGGGGCGTCGCTCGGCGCCGGGATAGTGATCCTGTTCGGGGTTACAGTACCTTTGCTGGGGATGCTGACTCTTCCGCTGATGGGATTCGTTTTTGGCTTGGGAACGATCCTTCTTGCTGTTTCGATTGCTTCCCGGATTGACATGCAGATGGAGAATAACACAATAATTCTGACGGGCATGGTTTTCTCACTCTTTGTCAACGCGATAACGACGCTCTTGTCCGCCCTGTCAAGAGAGCATATGCAGAGGCTGATCTTCTGGCAAATGGGCAGCTTTTCGATGAGAGACTGGTCGACTGTATTTATCCTGCTCCCCGTCGTCATCGTGGGGACGCTCTACGTCGCGCATTTCAACCGCGAGCTTGACATGATGACTTTCGGCGAGGAGCAGGCAAAGACAATGGGCGTAAATCTGAAAAGAGTCAAGTGGATACTGCTGATAACCGCCGCCGCGCTGACGGGAAGTACGATCTCATTCGTCGGGGTGATCGGGTTTGTCGACCTGGTTGCGCCGCACGTCGTCCGCAGGCTGTTCGGTTCGTCGCACAGGTTTGTCATTCCTTTATCGGCGCTGTTCGGAGGGGCGTTCATGGTCATTTGCGACCTTGTCGCGAGAACCGTTGTGTCGCCGAGCGAACTGCCGGTCGGCGCGGTGACGGCGCTTATCGGCGCGCCTTTTTTCGCGTATATCTACTTCGGAAGGCGCGCGCACGGCAGGAAGCATAGTTAAAGTGTAGAATGTAGAATGTAGAATGTAGAATGTAGAATGTAGAATGTAGAATGTAGAATGTAGAATGTAGAATGTAGAATGTGTAAAGCGGAGAGTGGATAGAGGTGTGTAAGCGGTGTTGAAGCTGACAAACGTATCTGCGGGATACAACGGGACGGACGTAGTCAATAATATATCGATGTGCGTAAATACAAACGAAAACCTGTCGATAATCGGGCCGAACGGCTGCGGCAAAACCACGCTTCTCAGGGCTATCGCGAACATTCTGCCATTCAAAGGCGAGATCGAGATAGACGGGAAAGCTGTGCGAAAGATGAAGCACAAAGAAGTATCGCGGAAAATCGCGATGCTCAGCCAGATATCCGGCGTCTACTTCACATACAGCGTTTACGACACAGTTATGATGGGGCGTTATCTTCATATCAAGGACAAAATGCTTGGACTGCCGTCTGAGGAAGACAAAGCGTATGTTTTACGATGCCTTGAAGCGACCGATCTTGTCCCCGAAGCGCACCGGCTCATAACTACGCTCTCAGGCGGGCAGCTTCAGCGGGTTTTCCTGGCGCGGACGCTCGCCCAGGAGCCTGAGATCATACTTCTGGACGAGCCGACGAATCATCTGGATCTGAAGTATCAGCTCGAGCTAGTGGAGTATTTGAAAAACTGGGCGGACGACAGTAACCGAACAATAATCGGCGTGATGCATGACGTCAATCTCGCAATGAAACTCAGCGACAGTATTATGGTCATGAAGGACGGAAGGGTCAGAGCCTTCGGGAAAACCGACGAGGTAATAACAGACGCCTTGATGGAGGAGGTCTATGAGATCGACGTTGCGCGGTATATGCGGGAATCTCTTAAGAGATGGGAGTGTTGATCCATGCGACGATATCTCTAAGAGGTTCAGGATCGACAGTTGAACCGGCGACGTAATCGTCAAGAGTAGGCTTTTCCATTGTGGACTCGACGAACAGATGGTTGAGGCCTTCATAGAGCTGGAATTCGAAGTTGTCGCGCCCCTGCGCGATTTCTTTATATAGCACAAAATCAACATCGGCGAACACCTGGAAGTCTTTGCCGCCTTGCATGATAAGGAAAGGCTTGTTCGTCGCGGCCAGCAGATCCGCCGGGGGGTGCGCGTCCATATCCAGTATATACCTTTCGGGAAAGCCAAAATAATTCGCTCGCGCCGCGTTTACTTCGGCGTATAGGGCGAGCCGGTCAAAAGCGCTCATCGTATTGAGCTCAATGAAATACTTGTTCTGGTCGATGATAATATCCATCAGGCTCCGGGGGCTGCCTGCCATTATGATAGCGCCGGCGAAGCCTCCCTCGCTTACGATCCTGGGCGCTAGCATACCTCCGAGGCTGAGCCCGAGTATATAAATCCGGTCCCGATCCACACGCTCATTTTGCGCTAGAACTGCTTTGGCAAGTATGGCGTCTTCGATCGTTTCCTCCCAGACGGTGAAGTTATTGCCGTACAGCGCGGCAAATCTTGCTCCGTGGGCGTACGTCCGTTTGTCATAGCGCAGCACGGCTATGCCGCTCTTTGCTAGGTATTCGGCGATATCCTTAAAAACCGTGATTCCATACACTTCTAAGTCCATGTTCGACGGTCCCGAGCCGTGCACAAGAACAACAG
>Ga0123353_10001551_pt1 | contig 28152 bp, 28 predicted proteins | sample TergutLab28metaG_3_FD_92763 | JGI IMG/M metagenome (GOLD analysis project Ga0123353, IMG submission 92763) | Labiotermes labralis P3 segment gut microbial communities from Petit-Saut dam, French Guiana - Lab288 P3 | ecosystem: Host-associated > Arthropoda: Insects > Digestive system > Gut ...
AAAAACGTTTTGCTATCGGCACGAACCCCGAAAAACATCTCGAGCGTGTTCTGTTGATGTGATGCAAAAAAACCGGGCTAGCCACGTCTGTGGCGGCGGAATATGTTCATGCGTTTGTCGTGGGCCAATGCCAACAATTCCTTGACACAGCCCAAGAGCAGTGCTATAATGAAATCCGGCACTGGTGGCGGCACGGGAAGCGGTTCCGGCCCGCAATACAGCAGCGGCGGGGTTAATATTGGGGAGATTAACCCGATTCGCTACCGAGGATATTACTATGACAACGAAACGGGGTATTACTTCTGCCAGACGAGATATTATAACCCGGAGTGGCAGAGATGGTTGAATGCGGATTCGTTATTTATTGCGGGGAATCCGCTGACAGCGAGCAATATGTACGCCTACTGCGGCGGTGACCCAGTGAATTATACTGATTCGACGGGGCGGTATGATTCAAAAATACATTATGATGCTACGTATGGTTGGGCACAAAAAGTTTTTGCAGAAAACGGCATGGAAGATCAAGCAGATACCTATGCTGACATTCTCGCCAAAGCGAATCATGAGGTTGATACCAAATGGAAAACTTCTCCATTGAACATTTTAAGTCCTCATAACACTGTGATTTGGTCTTACCATATGCATCCCATGGGTGAGATAGACAACGATTACTCTCCTTCACAGCTCCTTGCTGCGGAAAAAATAACCATAGCTGTTGTAAAACTGTTTATAAAGTGGTATAATCGAAATGCGCTAGGCACCTAAGTCTAGCCTTTACAAGTAACACAGAAGGAGAATTGGATGATAGCCGTAATATTGTTTCTGTTGCTTATTTTACTTGAAATAGCGCTGGCTGCGTTCTTTATCCACAATTTAAAATGCAAAGAGGGGATTTGTAGCATAATAATCGGTGCGGCATTCTTGCTTGGCTGTTGCCTTATTCTACTGGCTATAAACATCTGGGTCAATGGATACCAATACAGGCTTATTGTCAACAGAGAGAAATTAGAGGCACTAGTTATCGACCTCGATACAACACAGCCGTATGAGGAATGGTTTTGTCCAGACGAGCAAATCATGACAGTCAAAGGAAATCTGTACATGCAAAAAATAGTCGCATTCGCAGAGCCATACGGATATGTCATAATCACTCTCGAATGCTTCTCTGATGCGCAAGCAGCAAAAATGAGCTATAATAATAAGCTAGGTATTCAAAAGAAGAATCATCTAGGGCAATGGATCACGACCAAGAGCCAAAGCTCCGAATATGAGTATTATTTCACAAAAACGTGCAGAGATGTAAGCCGTGATATTTTATTTGGGCTTTTACCCGAAGGCAGATATGGTTCTAAGGTAACAATAAGGTATAAAAACTTCGTCTGCGCATTTGTGGAGCATTCAGACCAGCGCAGAAGTAGAATAGATGAAGTAATAGACATGCTGTTGGCGGATTATGAGGCGTATAAGGAGGCGATGAACCCCTAGCCTTTGGGCCGCGCTGATGCCGTGGATACTCGGGCTGTTGCTGAGATATGGCTACCAGAAGCTTGTCGCAGAGATAGAGTTGCCCGAGGTTAAGCCGGAGAAGCGCAAGTATACCCGCTGTGAGAAGCCTGCGCCGGAAGAAACGCCTGCTGATGTTGCCGAGGAAGATGAGATTTCGGCAGAAGAGACAGCTGATCTGCCCGACCCTGTTCCCCAATTGCCGCTCGGCAGTGACGCGCTGACTGCCGATGACCTGCAGCAGTTGATCTTTGCGCTGCATGTCCAGGCGAAGGCGGGCATTACCAGCTCGAAGGAGAAACTGGATCAGATCAAGCTGATTATATTTTCCTAAAGCACCCAAAGCAGATGCCGTCGCAGCTCTGGGGTTAATTGCGAAACTGATCAATCCCCGCTGATATGCCGCCCGATATGCTTTTCGAGGGCCGCGTAATACGCATCCTCATACCGATCCAGGGCCTCGAAAATCGGATTTCCAAACTGGCTGTCCCGCAAAATCTGCCCGTAGGTCACATGTAGAACCTGGCGCGCGTCGTCCTGGTCCAGCAGGGAGGGCAGGTCCTTATCCTCAAGGGCTCCGATTTCCGGGATGTTGGCCGTGTTTTCGGTGATGTGGTAGTATTGTTTGGCCTCCGGCAGCCGCGCCAGCGCGAGAGCGAGGATTTCACGGAACAGGCCCGGCTCCCGCGCCGCCACCACCCGCAGCGCCTCCAGCCAGTTGGTTCCCGCCGTTTTTACATGCACTGTTTTGCCTGTTTCCCGGTATATAATCGGGAAGACGGCGAATTTATCGCTTCCGGAGTGGATGCTCAGCTTGTAGCCGAGCGTTTTCGCTATGACGGCGTGCACAGCGAACTCCTTCTCGAATTCGGCCAGTTCGCCCCGGTAATCAATGCCCTTCTGGAACTCCCCGCAAAACCGGGGGGCCAGGCTGATCAGTTCCACACCGGCCTTTTGCAGCTCCCGCGCCACGAAATAATGCGCTTCAGGGGATGTGGTGGACAGCGTTTCGTCAATGGACATTTCGAAATCTACGTCTTTCCCCCGCAGCAGCTCGTCGTACAGCGCAATCGTATGCCGGATGGCGTCATCATAAACGAGCACGATCCGTTGAAAGTCCGACGCCGAGAAAGAGATGCTTTGCCCGCCGTCCAGAGGGAAGCGCCTGTCCAGATACTCCTGTTCCAGCCGCGTGCGCAGGCCGGGGTCCAGGGCCCGGTAATGGCCTTCCAGCTCCGACGCGGGGAGGGCGGCGAAATCGTTGCGGATATGCTCGGAGCAATCCAGCGTGATCATGGTAAACCCGCAATCGAGCGCCATTTGCACCTCTTCCCGGGTTTTCAGATGGTCGCCGTCCGCGCCGTAGCCCGCCCGGTACCCCTCCTGGAACACCGCCCACACCGCCGCCGCGAGTACGTCCTGATATGTGCGGCCGGTCAGGTTCAGCTCGCGGATGGACTGCTGCGCCAGGACAGGGAAGACATCCGCGCCCTTCACCAGCCGTATATGCCCGGCGGAGGCGACCCCCAGCCTGTCGCCCAGCCCGATGGTGAACGGGCGCCCTTTCCGGCTGACCGGCCTGGTAAAGGGGAAGAGCCCGCGGATGGCTTCGGCGTTGGCATTGGTCAGCGGGCAGCGCTTCACAGGCCCGCCCGGGAGGGATACCACGCTGCCCTCCAGGGCGTCCCAGGCTTCCCCCTCGCCATGGACGGCCAAAAATTTGCCCGCGCTGTCCTTTGCCATGAATAGCGTAGCGTCCCCATGCCGTACCAATGAATTCCAATACAGCGTTGTACTCATTTCGTTCTCCTTCTGGTGATGTTGGTATGTAAATTATAGCATATAAGCGAGCGCCTGGCAAGTGCCTGATTCACATCATCCCCATCAACTGCGACAACAAAAACAGCCCCGGATTTGGTGTTGCCAGGGCAATTTTTGTTTTTCGGTTCGTTTGATACAGTTTCCCGTTTACACCAGCCTTGAAAAATCGTTAATTACTTGGGTTTTTGGGACGCTCGTTATCTAACACTAGATGCCGTGCGTCTCTACAGCATGGCCTACCCTGCCGCCGGGATCGCCAGCGGGACATTTTCGCCGTCCAGCCTTGCCGCCACGCGCGCCAGGGCGTGTGTCACGATGCTCTCCTGGAGGGGCGCGCCGTCGGCCGTGCGGGCGAACAGGCGGGTATCCTGGGGCACCACGCCGAGCAGCTGCGTCTCGGTGAGGTCGATCACGTCGTCTATCATGAGGAACTCCCCGCGCAGCGCCTGCTTTCGGTCAAAGCGGTTGATCAATAGACGAATATCGGAGCACCCAAGGCGCGCGGCCTGCTTGGACGCCATGGACACCGAGCGCACGCAGATGGGGTCGGGCGTGGCGACGATGAGGCACCGGTTGCAGGCCAGCACTGCCGTGCGGAAGCCGAAGCCTATGCCCGCCGGGGCGTCAATGATGACCACGTCGTACTCCCCGCAGGATTTGACAAGCGTTTGCAGCATGTCCTCCCGCAGGGTGTCTTCCGGGTGCAGCGGCGCGCACAGCAGATGCAGCTTGTCGAAGAGCATCACCGCCTGCTGGAGCGCGCAGCGCCCCAGGGCGACGTCCGCCCAGGTGAACAGCACGTGCTCGTCCACGCCCAGGATGAGGTCCAGGCTGCGCAGGCCGATGTCGCAGTCGATCAGCAGCACTTTGTGCCCCCGCGCGGCCATCTGCTGGGCCAGACAGGCGCTCACGGTGGATTTCCCCACCCCGCCCTTGCCGGATACCACGGCGATGCGCTGCTGCATGTGTGTTTCCTCCCGAGGGTGTTTTTGATAGTATAGCATGGATGGATTGGGGTTGCAAGGGAATTTACTTACTGCAAATTCGTCAGCCAATCCGGTACAACCGGGTTTTCTCTGCGGTAGTAGGCATTAATAATCTCATTATCGAAGGTATAGATGATGTCGGCGTTGGGGACTTCATTGCTTTCGTCAGACATATCCCAGCCCCATGAGACATTTAGCTCAGCTCTACACCTAATCACTTCCTCAAACGCTTCTCTGGGAATATTGCAAAGCTTAATCAGTGTAACCATTCGCATTTCTGTCGGTTCACCGTTAACTCTGTTTTTATCGGTCAGCTTTTCTACTTCATCCATTGTTCCTCTTGGGCATAAATTAATGAGTGCACCGGGAATAGTGTAATATACCTCTCGTTTCGATGGCCTATATTCATATTCATTGGTGAGAACATCGATTGGCGCTAATTTAATTTCGTCAGGGTGGTAGAGCGGCAAGGGCTTCTCAACTGCTGCCTCTGTGGTTGTGACGACAGTTGTTATTTCAATCGTCGGCTCTGTCGGCGCTTCGGGCGCTACGCCGCAGCCCGCAATCAGCAGCAGCGCCAAAGCCAATGATATAATCAGCAGTCGTTTCATGGGGCAGCTCCTTATAATTTAATATCACACCCATTGTAGCACATGTTGCGCCCTTTGAACACCCCCTTTTTTCGCGGCACAAAAAAAATTTTCATTTTTTGTATTGACTATTTTCTGCGAATCGTCTATAATGAATACAGAGGTAGCGCCGCCATATAGACGGTTAGCCCCTATTGCCGAGAAAGTTAAAGAATTAACCGCTCAGGGTCGAAGCTGGGGCGGTTATTTCTTTGATGCGTTAATGTATCCTGTTGCAACGATCAGTATTACTACCAAAAGCACTAAGTATTCCATCCACACACCTCCCTTCCCCGTGACCGGGTCGGGGCAGGATTTAACCGCCTACCGTATGACAACGCTACAACGACATTATATCAGGGAATTTTCACATTGTCAATAGCTGGGAGCGAAATATTTGTTCGGCTGCAAAAAACACTTGCTTTAGCGCACGCCATGGGATATAATTCTTGTATGCACAACAAGACATTGACAAGAGCCATCGCCCTCGGGACGTTTGACGGGCTGCACACGGCGCACATGGCCGTACTGGAGGCCGCCGCAAATCAAAATAGCTTTGCGCCCGCTGTGCTGCTGTTTGACCAGCACCCGCTGCAGGCCCTCACGGGCCGGGCCCCGCCGCGTCTGCTGACAGATGAGGATCGAGACGAGCGGCTGCTAGCGCTGGGCCTGGAGATACTCTTCGCAAGCTTTAACGAAATCAAGGACATGCCGCCCGGGGCATTCTTCGAGGATGTGCTGCTGGGGCGCTTCCATGCGGGGGCGCTGTGCTGCGGCTATGACTACAGCTTCGGCGCGGGGGCGCTGGGGCATGTGGATGAACTGCGCGCGCTGTGCGACGCGCACGGCATTGCGCTTTGCACTACGCCTGAAATAGACTACAAAGGCGCGCCGGTGAGCTCCACGCGCATACGGCAGGCCCTGGGGGAGGGGAGTCTGGCCGACGCCAACGCCATGCTGGGCAGGCCCTTCGGCTACGCCTTCCCGGTGGAGGGAGGCAGGCGGGTGGGGCGCAGGCTGGGGTTCCCCACGTTCAACCAGGCGTTTGCGCCGGGCTTCGCGATTCCCCGGCATGGGGTGTATGCCTCGCAGGCATTTGTGAATGGCGAATGGCAATCAAGCGTGACCAACATAGGGATTGCACCCACCATCCATCACAGCGCCGAAGGCGGCTGCCCGCCGCAGGCGCGCAGCGAACTGCGCACTGCGGTGCGCAGCGAAACCCACATCATGGGATTCGCGGGGGACCTATACGGGCAGCGCGTGCCGGTGCGCCTGCTGCGCTTCCTGCGCCCGGAAAAGAAATTTGATGATATTGAAGAGCTGAAAAAGCAGATTGCTGTTGACATCTGCCATGCACGCGGGGATGAAGGCGCGGGGGCGTCCAGGTGTCACCACACAACCGTCTGCCCGCTGGCATCCGCCTTATAGGCTGCCTCGGTGATGCGCGTCATCAGAATACCGTCCTCCAGGCCGAGGCCCTCGGGCTCGGAAATGCCCTCCAGGCAGGCCTGGATAAACTGCGAAAGGGGATTGGGTTTCCCCTCGGGCAGGTCTTCGTAATCCACTTCCTCCCAGCCGTCGCCGATATTCTGCACCACCTGCCCCGCGCGCACATAGACAGCCCCGCCCGTGCCGTAGACCTCCAGCAGGTCGGGCACGCCCTGGGTGACGAAGGCGGTCTCCATGGTGGCGAGGACGCCGCCCTCAAACTCCGCCACGGCGATGGTGTTCTCGTCGCTGCCCGTGCCGAAGAGCTCCGTCATCAGGGCGGTGACGCGCCTGGGAACGCCGAAGAGGTCGCCCATGATGTACACCGGGTGGGCGCCGAGGTCCATCAGCGCGCCGCCGCCGGACTGCGCGAGGTCGAACCAGTATTTCGGCAGCCAGTTCACCCCGTTGTGGCTGCGCCTGAAGCGCGCGCCGGTGACCTGCCCCAGCTTGCCGTCTTGGATCAATTGCTTGACGTACTGCACGCTCCTGTCGCCCTTGCAGGGCAGCGAAATCGTGAAGGTCACGCCCGCCTCGCGCACGGCCTGCGCGATCTGCTCGGCCTCCTGCGTGGTTGGGGCCAGCAGCTTCTCCGTGAAGACATGCTTGCCCGCCTGGGCCGCCTTGGTGAGCAGCTTCTCATGCCAGGTGGTGGGCGAATCGCACACGACAGCCTGGATGTCACTGGCGAGAAACTCGTCGTAGTCCGCGAAAAACTGTGCGCCCAGTTCTTCCGCCCATTCCTTGCCGCGTTCGGGGTCCTCGTCCCAGACGGAGACGATTGTGACGCGCTCGTCCTGCGAGAGCTGCTTGGCGTAGCCGCCCGCGTGCACGTGCCATTTGCTGATTAAGCCGATGTTGAGCATGGGGTACCTCCTGATATATCAATAAATTCTTCTTTCAGTATCGCATAAAGCAGCCCGTCCTCATACGTCCCGTCCCGGCACAGGAAAAACTGCCGCAGCGTCCCCTCGTATTTCATGCCGCACTTCTCCATCACCCTGCCCGAGGCCGGGTTGCCCGGCTCGTAGATTGCCTCGACCCGATTGAAGTCCAACTGGTTGAAGAAATACGCAAGCACGCCCAGCAGCGCCTCGCTCATCAGGCCCAAGTTCCAGTAGTCATAGCCTATATAATACCCCAGCTCGCAGCGCCTGTGCCGCCTGCTGACATAGTTCGTATATATCCTGCCGATCACCCTGCCGCCGAACTCAATCGCCCAGCTGTAGTGATCTTCATTGGCGTGTTCGCCAATCCACCCGGCCAGCGCTTCTTTTGTTGCGCCTATGCTCTCGTGCGGCATGAAGGACAAAAATTTCGTCACCCTCTCGTCACTCGCCCACGCGAAGATGTCCTCGGCGTCGGCCTCGGTGAATGCGCGCAGGGCGAGGCGGGGGGTGTAGAGGGGTTCGGTCATCACAGGAACCCTTTCCCTTTCGTCAGGATACCCCCTTGGGGGGCCGATGCGCAGCATCGAGGGGTAATGCGGAGCATTTTCGCGGAGCGACGTCCCCAATCTCAATTCCCCTCTTGGGAGGGGTGCCTCCGCAGAGGCGGGGTGGTTGTGCGGAGCACCGAGGGGGGAGCGTGTTACACCTCTAGCCCCACCTGCACCATCCCCTTCTCCTCCGGCGTGGCGATCACCCCCGCCGCGGGCAAATTCTTCGTGCGATACCGCGCAGGTGTCTTCAATTCGCCCTCAACATAGGCGTGCAGATCGACTACGCGGTGGTTCTTGCGCAGGGTCATCACGGCCACGCCCTGGGTGTCCTTGGTGGTCTTGGGGGCGATGGCCCCGGTGTGGAACAGCAGCACCCGGCCCGAGCTCGCGCCCAGCACGCAGTCGCCGTCGGCCCCGAGCTGCAGCGCGGCGGCCAGGGGCGATTTGTCGCTGTAGGCGCGGATGAGCTTCTTGCGGTTGGTCTTGGTGGCGTAGGCGGAGAGCTCCACCTTGGCCACCTTGCCGTTGTCGAAGGCGAAGAGCATATACCCTGAATAATCTCTGGTCACGGCCATGTAAGCCACGCTTTCGCCTTCGTCCATCTCCAACTTCGCGGCCACGAAGTCGCCCAGCGCGCTGGCCTTGGTGTCCTCGAACTCCCCCGCGCCGGATTTATACACCTGGCATTTGTTCGTGAAGAACAGCAGGTCGCAGGCGTTGCCGGCTTCGACCACCTGGACTACGGCGTCGCCGTCCTTGCACTTGTGCTGGTCGTTCATGCGCAGGCTGGCCGGGGTGATCTTCTTGAAATACCCCTCGCGGGTGAGGAACAGCGTCACCGGGTAGTCCTCGATTTCCTGCTCAGTCACGGCTTCGGGCAGCTCTTCTGCGTAAATAATTTCGCTGCGCCTTGGTTTGCCGTGGGCCTTGACGATGTCCTCGATCTCCTTGATCATGATGTTCTTGATTTTGCGCTCGGAGCCCAGGATGCCCTCCATCTCGGCTATATCTTTGATGAGCTGCTCGATATCGGCCGTGCGCTTCAGAATATACTCTCTGTTGAGATGCCGCAGCCGGATCTCGGCGACATACTCGGCCTGCACCTGGTCGATGCCGAAGGCGATCATCAGGTTGGGCACGACCTCGCTCTCCTCGTCCGTTTCGCGAATCGTTCGTATGGCCTTGTCGATGTCCAGGAGAATCTTCGCCAGGCCCTCCAGCAGGTGCAATCTTTCTTTTGCTTTGTTCAGGTCGAAGCTGACGCATCTTTTGATGCAATTTGTTCTGAAGATAATCCATTCATTGAGCAGCGCCCGCACACCCAGCACCCTGGGGCTCCCGTTGATCAGCACATTGAAATTGCAGGAAAAGCTGTCCTCCAACGTGGTGAGCTTGAACAGCCGGGCCATGAGCTTGTCCGGGTCCACCCCGCGTTTCAGATCAATCGTGATTTTCAAGCCTGTCCTGTCTGTTTCGTCGCGAATATCGCTTATTTCTTTTATCGTCCCGGCCTTGGCGCGCTCGAGGACTTTGTCGATGATAGCCTCGGCTGTGGTCGTGGGCGGAATTTCGTAGACGTCTATGCAATTGTTTGATTTATCATAAGTGTACTTCGAGCGCATACGAAACGTGCCCCTGCCCGACTCATATATCTCCTCGAACTGCGCGCGTGCATACAGAATCTGCCCGCCGCCCATGAAATCCGGGGCGGGCAGGGTGTCTATGATGACATGACCGGGGTCGCGGGCCAGCGCGATGGTCGTCTTGCAGATTTCAGATAGATTGAACGATGCGATGCTGCTGGCCATGCCCACGGCGATGCCGCTGTTGAGGTTCACCAGAACGCTGGGGAAGCGCACGGGCAGGAGCTTCGGCTCCTTCATGGTGCTGTCGTAGTTATCGGCGAAATCCACCGTGTCTTTGTCTATATCTTTGAAGAGCTCGGCGGCCATGGCGTCCAGGCGGGCCTCGGTGTAGCGCGAGGCGGCGTACATCATGTCGCGGGAATATACTTTCCCAAAGTTGCCCTTGCTGTCCACATAGGGGTGCAGCAGGCGCTCGTGCCCCCGGGACATCAGCACCATGACGTCGTAGATCGCGCCCTCCCCGTGGGGATTGAGCTGCATGGTGCGCCCCACGATGTTCGCGCTCTTGCTGCGCGGCCCGGTGAGCAGGCCCATCTTGTACATCGTGTAAAGCACTTTCCGCTGCGAGGGCTTGAACCCGTCTATTTCCGGGATGGCCCGGGACAGGATGACGCTCATGGCGTAGGGCATGAAGTTGTGCTCCACGGTCTCGGTCACGGGCTGGCGCACGATCTCCCCCGCGCCGGGGATGTGGGCGTTGCTGCCGGGGGCGTCCGGGGCAGGGGCGGGCTTTTTGCGGGGCTTGGGCATTTTATATGTCCTTTCGGTTTATATCGCGGGCGGCAAGAATGCCGCCCCTACAGGTTGTGCTGCCGAACGAGGAACGCCGCTGCGGCGGGGAGGCGCTCCGCGCAACCACCCCGCCTGCGGGCACCCCTCCACGGAGGGGAATGGGGGGATTAGTCGTACACTGGCTGTGCAAGCACAGGTCTGTAAATTCGAGATGGCGCTAGCGCCTAATCCCCAATTCCCCTCCGTGGAGGGGTGCCCGCAGGCGGGGTGGTTGCGCGGAGCACCATCGCGGAGCGACGTTCCTCGTGCGAGCTTTCACTGCTTGGCCTGTATGGATTGACCATTCTTCACCCTTCCCCCCACGAACGCCAGCACGAAGGCCGCCATGGCGGGGTCGCACCACTCTATCAGGGCATCCTGGGGGATGGTGGAGCTGCTCATGCTGCCAAACAGGCCGTAGGCGACTACGCGCGGCACGAAGCACAGCAGGGCCAGCACGGCGGCGGGGATTCCCGCCGCCAGCAGCGCGGCGGGCTTGTAGCCGCTGGTCCGGCCGGCGACGTTCTGCGCGAAGGCCAGCAGGAAAATCATCAGCGCCGCGAGCATCGCGAGGCTCAGGAAGAGGTCGGAGACCTTCAGGTAGGCGATGGTGCGCGAGAAGCGCCGCAGGATGCGGCATACGCACCAGGCGAAGGGGGCCAGGGCCAGCGCCCGGCCGAGGTAGGCGTTCTTCTGGGGCCGGACGTCTATGGCGGCCAGCCGGAGGAAAAACACCGCGCTCAAAAACCCGAACACTCCCTCGAGCAGGCAGGCCATCGCGCCGGAGCGGATATAATAGGCCATGAGGGAGGGGGACTGTTCCTCCAGGACGCTGAATACCGCGCCGCCCTGCCCCGAGAACAGCCGCGCCGCGTATCCGAAGGCCATGACGGCGTCCCACGCGAGGGCGAGGGCCGCCAGCCCCGCCGTGACGCCCTCCGGCGTGCGGCACCGGCGGGTGAGGTCAAGGACGGCGCTGCCGCGCAGGGCGAGGGCCGCCGCGCAGGGCAGGGCCGCGAGGAGCCCCAAGCCGATGTAGAGCAACACAACAGTAAAATCTTTTTCCATCCAGAAGCCGGTAAGGTCCTCCACCAGGCGCAGCTGCTGCCAGAGGCGCAGCGGCAGCAGCAGGAGCAGCATCCCCGCGGCAAACAGGAGGCCGACAAGGGCAGGCCTGCGCGATATGCCATTGTTGTTCATATATCCTATGACCTTCCGCATATAATTGACATGAGCGTATTCCATTATACCCCTTTGCGGGGCAAAAGTCAAGGCGGTTGATTTCATGAGGCAGCAGTTTATTTTCGCCCTGGCGGTTCTTTTGCTGATGACCCTGATCCCCCTGGTGAGCCTGACAGAGGCGAAGGGGCAGGAGACGGGCGGAGCGCCTGTCATGCAACGGCAGGAGACGGCGCCGGCAGAAGCGGCCAAGGCGCAGCCCGCGCGGGCGCAGCCCTCGAAAGACGACGGGGAGACCGTACAGGTTGTGCGCAGCGCCAGCGGCCAAACGGAGACCCTGGCCATGCGGGAGTACCTCGTCGGCTGCGTGGCGGCGGAGATGGACGCCGGAAACCACCCGGAGGCCCTGATGGCCCAGGCCGTGGCCAGCTACACCTATGCCCGCTACCGCCGGGAGATCGCTGGGAAAGACACCCTGAGCGACTCCGGCAGGAGCGACCAGGGCTACGAGGGCCCGGCGCAGCGCAAACAGCGCTGGGGGGAGAACTACGAGCTCTACGAGGCCAAATTGGAGAAGGCCGTGGATGCCGTGCTGGGGCAGTCAATCACCTATGAGGGCAGGCCCGTCTTCGCGGCCTACAGTTCCCTGAGCGGCGGGAAAACCGAGAGCAGCGGGAACTACTGGGGCAGCGATTTCGCCTACCTGCAAAGCGTGGACAGCCCCGGCGACAAGCTCTCGCCGGACTACAGCAGGACGGTTTCTTTTGCGCCCGGGGAAATCGAAAAGGCCCTGGAGAAATTCGACGGACTGAAGCTGGGGAAAGACCCCGCCGACTGGTTCGGCGCGCCCGAGCGCAGTGACGCGGGCACCGTGATGGCGATTCCAGTGGGCAACAAGACCCTCACGGGCCGGGAGCTGCGCGAGGCCCTGGAGCTGCGCAGCGCGAATTTCACCATTGCGCTCAATAAAGACGGCGCGTTCGAGATCAAATGCCTGGGCTACGGCCACGGCGTAGGCATGAGCCAATACGGCGCGGACTTCATGGCGCGGCAGGGCAGCGGGTATCGGGAGATTTTGGAGCATTATTATACGGGGTGCAGCGTTGTGTGAGATTTAGGGTAGAGGCTTTCCACGGCGTGCCAAAGCGCGCCCTACGAGTGTTTCGCCAATGGCGAATATCGCTCACGCATTCCACCTCCGCCACGGGCGGAACCCTCGTAGGGCGCGGCATTGCAGCGCCGTTGAGAAACAATGTGTTTTTGGGGAAGTATCAAGAATATTTTCCCCAACCCCCAAAAAACACTTGCATTCCCCAAAAATATGTGCTATAATAAAGATGTAAATTTATGCGAGGAGGGAAATGCAATGGGCTTGTTCAAGCTGATGGTCTCCGAATGGGGGCTGTTTTTGGGGCTGTTCATGTTCCTCTTCGGCGGGTTTATCTATGAGGCCTGACCCCAATACGCGCATAACGCCGCCGGAGCCTGACGCCCCGGCGGCTGAAATATATATGAGAAGGGCCCTGGCGCTCGCCAGTGAGGCCGCCCTGGACGGGGAGGTTCCCGTGGGGGCGGTGGTGGTGCGGCGCGGGGAGATCGTGGGCGAAGGGCGCAACCGGCGCGAGCGCGGCAAGTGCGCGCTGCTCCACGCCGAGCTGGAAGCCATCGCCGCGGCCTGCGCGCGCCTCGGGGGCTGGCGGCTGTGGGAGTGCGCGCTCTATGTCACCCTGGAGCCCTGCCCCATGTGCGCCGGGGCGATCGTCAACGCGCGCATCCCGCACGTTGTTTACGGCGCGCAAGACCCCAAGGCGGGCTGCTGCGGCTCGGTGACGGACCTGTTCGCCCTGCCCTTCAACCACCGCCCGCAGGTGACCGGGGGCTGCCTGGAGAAGGAATGCGCGGCGGTGCTAAGGGAGTTTTTTAAAAAACTGAGGGAAAATGCGTAGAGACGCACTGCCGTGCGTCTCTGGTATTGAAATGAATGTATTGCTTCACAGGAGACGCATTGCCATGCGTCTCTACATTGCAGTCTTTTCGCTTGCGGCAAAGGAAACGGGGGCGATTTTCACAACCGCCCGGTCATAAGTCATCACCCCGTTCACCTCGTCCTCCACGTCGCTCACCTGGGTGTAGACCGCGGCGCTCAGGCCCTTTTCAACCAAGGGTTTTACATGCTTCGCGAAAAGCTTTGCGTAGGCCTCCTGTAAGGCGTCGAGCGTCTTGAATTTCCGATAGCCGAACACCTTGCCGGGGTTCCACACGTGGCCCGCCACGGCGTGGGAGTACCCGCCGAACTCGCTGAGCACGAAGGCGCGATTTCGCCATTTATCAGGCGAGGGCGCTTTCAGGCGCGTGAAATAGATGTGCGGGCTCACGCAGTCGCCGCCGCCCTGGTCGTGCCAGCCGCTGGCGTGGTCTATGGTGCGGCTCGTGTCGCGCCTGCGAATAAATTCTACAGCCTTCCCGGCGTCGAACTGCCCCCAGCCCTCGTTGAAGGGCACCCACATGCACAGGCTCACGCAGTTTGCCAGGTGCGAGAGCATATAGTCCAGCTCTTCATAATATTGCGCGCGGCCCTCGGCGCTCTCCCTGCCGAAATGCTTGTAATTCTTCGGGCCGTCGTCCAGGTGCACGCCCAGGAAGGGCAGAATCCCCACCACGCCAAAACTGTACTTCGTGCCCCCGTTGACCATGTCCTGCCACACGAGCATCCCCTCGCGGTCGCAGTGGTAGTACCAGCGCAGGGGCTCGATTTTGATGTGCTTGCGCAGCATGTTGAAGCCCAGGGCCTTGCAGGCCTTTATGTCGTGCAGCAGGGCCTCGTCGCTTGGCGCGGTGAGCAGGCCGTCGGGCCAGTAGCCCTGGTCCAGCAGGCCGTTTTGGAAGTAGGGCGCGTTGTTGAGCATCAATCTTGGGATACCCTGCGCGTCCTTCCCCAGCGAGAACTTGCGCATCCCAAAGTAGCTCTGAACATGATCTTCGCCGCACTCAAATGAAATTTCATACAAATGGGGGTGTTCCGGGCTCCACAGGCGCACATCCTGCACAGGGAGTTTTGCCGCTTCGCCTGCTCTCAGCGCGAATTCCTGCTCTTGAAATATGGCCGTGCAGTCGTCGCTCGGCGTGATTTTGATCACAGCGGCATCGATGTCCGGCTCCATGCGCACGTTCGAGAGATGCCTCTCGGGCAGGCTCTCCAGCCACACCGTCTGCCAGATGCCCGACTGCGCCGTGTACCAGATCCCCCCCGGCTTTGCGCTCTGCTTGCCCCGGCTGCCGTAGGACGTGTCCGTCGGGTCGGCGGCCTCCACGCGCAGCTCGTTCGCGCCCTCGCGCGCATAGGACGAAATATCCAGAGTAAAGGGCGTGAAGCCGCCTACGTGCGCCCCGGCCTCCTGCCCGTTGAGGTATACTTTACACGCTTGGTCCACCGCGCCGAAGTGCAGCAGGGTCGTGTGTTTTAGAAAGCCCGGCTCCGGGGTGAATTCACGTTTGTAATAGAGGGTCTCGTCGGGATGGAGGGTCTTCCCAACGCCTGAAAGCTGGGATTCGGGCGAGAAGGGCACGACGATCTTCCCCTGATAGCCGGCAAACGCATCACCGGTTTTGCGGATGGCGTACTCCCACAGGCCGTTGAGGTTCATCCAGGCCGCGCGGGCGAACTGCGGGCGGGGATATTCGGGCAGGGGATTGTCTCTCTCCAGGGCGCGGCCCCAGCGGGTGAGGAGTGTGTTCATTGTGATGGCTCCTTTGATTTCTTGGGTATATTGTACATCAGCATGAAGAATCTGTCAATCACCTCGATTTATTCCTTGCTTTTCCCCCCGTTTTGTGATATAATACAGTCAGCAGCGATGTGGAGGTGAACAATGGAGGACAACAAGAAAACGCGGGCTGACGACGATCCGTTTGACGACGCCGACGAGGATCTGCTCTCGCAGATCCGGCGATGGACGGCAAAAGCGCAGCACGAAAAGGCAAACCGGGCGAACGCCGCGGGGTACCCTCCGGGGGCGCAAAATCCCTGGGCGCCCGAGCTTGCCGCCGCCGCGGACCGCGCCCTGGAGGACGATCCGCAGGGCGGGCTGCCGAAGCCGCTGGCAAAGCAGGCGAAGCGGCCCGCCCGCGAAAAAAAGAGCGCCGCCGGAGCGGGCGCGAAGGCCTCCGGGGGAGGCAACGCCACTAAAAGAGGCGAAAGAATGAGAAAAAAGCGCCGCCCCTTCAGGAGCGCCCTGGCCCTTGTGCTGGCGTTTGTTTTCCTGCTGTGCGCGGGCGGCTACGCCCTGGCGTTCAGCGCGGCGGGGAAGCTGGACCGGCAGGCCATCCAAGAAATCGACCGCAAGGCCCTGGACGCCGCCGCGGGCAGCTCGCGGGTGACGAACATCCTCCTGCTGGGCGTGGACGAGGAGGAGGGCGGCCGCACGGACACCATGCTGCTGCTGAGCATAGACCGCGCGCACCGCAAGCTGAAGCTGACCTCCTTCCTGCGGGACAGCTGGCTGCCGCTGCCAAACAGCAAGACAGGTCAGCTCGACAAATCGGGCAAGCTCAACACGGCCATTCATCAGGGCGGCCCGGCCGCCGTGATGCGGGCCATCGCCGGGAATTTCGATGTGCGCATTGACCATTACGTCATGGTGGATTTCAAGGTCTTCCAGGGGCTCGTGGACGCCCTGGGCGGGGTCTCCGTCGCCATCACGCGCAAAGAGGCCGAGCACCTCTACAAAACCGCCGGGCCCTTCAAAAAGATGGGCGGCAAAGACGGGCTGGAGGAGATGCGCAGGCAGATGAGGGACTGGGAGACGAATGAAAAAGACGGCGAGCTGTTGGGCGCGGTGAAGCTGGACGGCCTGCAGGCCCTGGTCTACTGCCGCATCCGCAAGCTCGACGACGACTTCATGCGCACGACGCGCCAGCGCAAGTTCATGAACAGCCTGATTTCAGCCTGCAAGAGGAACCCCCTGCGCCTGTTGGGCCTATTGGGCGGGGACACGCTCTCCAGCGTGAAGACGGATATGAGCCAGCTGCAGCTGGCGAACCTCGCGGCCATGGCGCCGCTGCTGCTGGGCTACGGGGTGGAGGAGTTCAGGGTGCCGGCCGATCACACGTGGAGCTACGCCACAAAACAGGGCATGTCGGTCATTGAGCTGAAGAAAGAGGCAAACGCGGCGCTGCTGTGGGCGTTTATATATGAAGAATGAACGGTGAAAACGCACTGCTGTGCCTCTGCCGCCGAAAGCGGTCAGCCGCTCCGCACGGCCCAAAAGGCCATAGGGGCCGTGCGGAGCGGCTGAGTGCTTTCGGAGGCAGTGGCAAATGCAAACAATGCACCTATTCAAAAAAGGCTTCAGCTTCGCGGTGGATGGGCCCGGCAACCGGCTGGTCTACCACATGCGGGGCTGCAATTTCCGTTGCCCCTGGTGCGCCAACCCCGAGTGCTTTTTGCCCTTCGAAGGGCCGGGAGAGCCTGTCGAAGATATTCTAAAAGAGGCCGAACAGGCAGCGCCGCTGTTCATCGCCGGGGGCGGCGTGACTTTCACCGGGGGGGAGCCCACCTGCCGGTTCCCGGCGCTGCGCGAGGCCCTGGAGGGCCTGAAGGAGAGAAAAATTCACACCTGCGTGGAGAGCAACGCCTCCCACCCGGACCTGCCCTCGCTGTTCCCCCTGATCGACCTGCTCATCCTCGACTGCAAGCACTACGACGATGCCGCGCACAGGCGGTGGACGGGGCAGGGCAACGGGCAGGTGCTGGCGAACATCGCGGCCGCGGCGGATGCGGGCGCGAACCTGCTGGTGCGCATCCCTCTCATTGGGGGGGTGAACGCTTCGGAGAGCGCCGCCGCCGCCTTTGGGGCCCTGTTTCATCGTCTGGGGGATTTTCCGGTGCAGGTTCTGCGCTATCACGAGTTTGGCAAGCCGAAGTGGGAACAGCAGGGGCTGGCGTATGCGATGCGGGGCGCGGATGTGTCTCCCGCGCAGGCGGAGCGCTTTGAGGACACTCTGCGCACAGCCCGTCGCCCGTGCGGATGTAATCTATCTTCTCCATCGGAATGAAGTAGCTGTGCTGCCGGTCCACCAGGCGCATGACGTCCCCCTCCACAAAGATGGGCGTGCCGGAGATCACCTGCCCGCGCACGCAGACCTCCACGCAGCTGAACTCCCACCATTTGCGGCAGCGCAGCAGGCCGCGCGGCGCGGGCCCGCCGGGCGGCTTCGGGGTATATTGTACGTATTTCATCGGCGATCCGTCGGTCATGGCAGGTCCTTCTTCTGCATAGGCTCGATACATATTATGAGGCCTCCGCGGATTGTGCACCATCCGGGGGCCTGCTTCATATAGTGTAGAGAGCCTGGCCAAGCTTAAAAAAACAAAAAACGAAGAAGGAGTAAAAAAGTGGAAGACTATAACCGCAAAGGCTGTTGCTCGCTGGAAAAAATCATCGATCGCTATAAGGGCCAGCCTGTTGAGATTCTGACCAGCGACGGCGTTCGGTATTGCGGCATCGTGCTGATGGTGTGCGAGGAGGCCGTTGAGATCATCGACAAGTGCAGCCGCGTCATCTTCATCCCGTTCCGCCACATCGACGCCATCGTGGAGCCCAAGATGAAGCTCACCCCCTTCTGCGCCAGAGTGGACTGCGAGTGCCACAAGGACGACTGTGAGTGCGAGCGCGACAACGACCACCGCAGGGACTACGACTGATCCCATTTGACAGCAAGCAGGCCCCGCGCCGGAGGGCATCCGGCGCGGGGGCTTTTATAAAAAACACTTGCGTTTTCCGCCAAAATAGCGTATGATACATAAGGCGCGCTATATACAATACAGATTTTGGAGGATGACCAAATGCTGACTTACCGGGAAAAAACGAATATCCTGCGCGAACAGAAAGTTGCACAGACGCAAAAGAAACAGAAGGCTTATGAGCACCGCCGCGGCTTCTTCGATACCGACGACAAGGGCTGGGTCACCCCGCCCGAGGGCTACAGCTTCGAGATGGAGTTCAACCACCCCGGCGGCGTGTTCGGCCCCATGGGCTGGGGGCAGAATTTCTATCGCTTTTTGGACAACACCCCGCCCTATATCGACCCCTACTGCTCCCTGGCGGGGGCCTACTTCGACAAGCTGGAGTGGCGCGGCTGGGGCGGCTGGCGGCCCGAGCCGGAGTTCAACCCGCCGGAGCTGCAGGAACTGCGGCGGCTGCACGGGAAATACAACCTGAACTCGGGCTTGGGCGGCTCGCACCACTTCCACCACGACGTAAAGAACATAGGCTTTAAACTTGGCTTCGGGGGGATTCTGGCTAAAATTCGCGAATACATGGCAGTTCACAAGGACGACCCGGAAAAGCTTGAATTTCTCCAGGGTGAGGAGCTGGTGATTCAGGGCATACAGCAGTGGATCAAGCACAACGCCGAAACCGCCAGGGCCGCAGCCGAGATACAGCCCGACCCGGACCTGAAAGCCAATCTGGAGCGCATGTCCGCGATGAGCTTTAAGCTCATGAACGACCCGCCTGAGACTTTCGTGGAGGCCTGCCAGTTCCTCACGTATTTCCTGATTCAGTCGAGCATGTTCAACGGCTCGGGGGCTGGCGGGAACATGGAAGAACTTTTGACTGACTTCTATCGCAATGACCTGAAAAATGGCCGCATTACGGAAGACGAAGCGATCTATCATATCGCTTGTCTTTTATTAAAAGACACCCAGTATTACGAGATCGGCGGCACCTGGCCCGACGGCACGGACAGGACGAACGAGATCTCCTGGATGACCATCGAGGCCTGCCACTGGATCAAGATTCCCACTGCTGTTTGCCTGCGCATCCATGAGAATATCAATAAAGATTTTGTGCGCAAGAGCGTGGAGTATCTCTTTGAGGACAAGTGCGGCAACCCCAGCTATCTCGGCGATCGCGTCATGGTCGAGGGCTTCATGAAGAACGGTTATACAGCCGAAGTCGCCAGAACGCGCGTCAAGGTCGGCTGCAACTGGTGCGCCCTGCCGGGGACTGAGTACACTCTCAATGACGTCGTAAAAATAAATATGGCAAAAGTATTCGAGCTGGCCATTTTGGAACTCGAAGAAGAGAGGTGCTCCGCACAACCACCCCGACCCTCCGGGTCACCCCTCCAAGGAGAGGAATTATACAGCGTCGACCGCATGTGGCAGCTGTTCGACAAACACCTGGACACCGCCATCGATACGATTAAAAAGACAGTCGATATGCAATATAAATTTTATCGCCACATGCGGCCCGAGATGGCGCTGAACTTCATGTGCCACGGGCCCATCGAGCGGGCCCTGGACGTCTCCGGCGGCGGGGTGGACAACTACAACTTCTGCATCGATTTCGTGGCCCTCGGCACGGTCGCCGACAGCTTTGCGAGCCTGGAACGCGCGATTGAAGACGAGGAGGCCATGACCTGGACGGATCTGTTCAGCGCGCTGAAAGAAGACTGGGAGGGCCGCGAGGACATGCGGCTCTACATGAAGAGCACCCCGCGCTACGGCTTCGGCGACACCCGCGCCGACGAATACGCCAAGGAGATCGTAAACAGGCTGAACTATCACACGAAGAAGAGCACCTCCCCCATGGGCTTCAATATGATCCCGGGGCTGTTCAGCTGGGCGAACACCATCGGCATGGGCGCCGCCGTGATGGCCACCCCCAACGGCCGCAAAAAGGGCGCGCCCGTCACCCACGGGGCCAACCCGGAGCCAGGCTTCAAGGAATCCGGCGCGCTGACCGCCATGGGCGTGGCCGTGGCCGGGGTGCAGCCCGCCTGGGGCAACACCGCGCCCATCCAGCTGGAGATCGACCCCGTGCTGGCGAAAGGCGAGCAGGGCATAGACAACATCGCCAGCTGGCTGACGACCTACTGCTGCGATCTTGGCGGCTCGCTGGTGAACATCAACATTATCGACGGCCAGAAGGTCCTGGACGCCTACGAGAACCCGGAGAAATACCCCGACCTGATCGTGCGTATCACGGGCTTCTCGGTGTATTTCGCGCTGCTGACACCGGAGTTCAGGAAGCTTGTTGTTGAGAGGATCATACAGAATTAGAAAAACCGCTTGACAAAGCGGTTATCGGCGGTGTATAATATTAAGCAAGGGTGGGTGCGCGGCAACGCGGCTCTTCGTCCCTTGCTTAATAACCAGGAAGAAACCGCCCTTTGCTTGCTAGGCTGGAGGGCGGTTTACTTCTTTGAACCCCGGATAGTCATGAGGTAACCCGTAGCGATCACGAGGAAAGCCAGGATGTACATCTCAATTGCCATCTTCTCACCCCCTTTCGGGGGACGGAGAGTAAACCGCCGCTACCGCGCAACACCTCTACCAGTTTAGCCCATATTCCACGAAATGTCAACAAATTTTTTAAGGAGGCACACGCTATGTCCGATTACAACCCCGCGCCAATGCAAAACGCATCGCATCCCTATCAAAAGCTGGGCGGGTGGCTGCTGTTCTGGGTGGTGATGGCCATTCTCGCTGTATTCTACAGCGTAGTTGAGCTGTTTTCGAACACCGGCTTTTTGCGCAATTGGCAGACCTATAGCGGTCTAGAGTTCTGGCTGCAATTATTACTTCTGCTATGCCTGCTTTATGAAATGATCATGGATGCTGTATATGCCATCATGGCTATCCAGCGCAATCCACGCTTTGTACTTGCCTGGCAGTTGATCTATGCTGGCAGTATAGTCAATGCGCCTGTGCAGCTGACAGTTCATTTGCTGTATGGATATCCGGAAGGAATAACCTTTGCCAGCGACATATGGAGCTTTTTTGTCATCGCCCTTGGACTGGGCCTTATGACGCTTTATTTCGCCCGCTCCGTGCGCGTGCGCACCTACATGGGCTCGGACGAGTACCTGCGGCTGGCGTTTTTTACGAAGAAAATGAAGTGGGCGCAGCCCGCCGTGCCGGATGGGGAATGACAATCACACGGCCGACCGAAGGTCTGCCCTACGGGGATGCGACCCGAGGTCGGGGAATTACGCCAAATTGAGCTTTTTTCCACGGCCTTTGGCCCCGGCCTCCGGCCGTATCCCCGTAGGGCAGACCTTTGGTCGGCCGTGCGCGCAAATGAAGGGAGTTTCAGTATGACAACAACCCACAAATACCAAAAGCTCGGCGGGTGGCTGCTGGTTTTTACGATTTTTTATTTTTTGCAGCTGGGCGGCGTGTTCCTGCAGTTCGGCGAGGGCGGGCTGATGGATGTCCTGCGCGGCTGGAGCATGTACGACGGCGCGCGGGGCTGGCTGCTGCTGGCCGGGCAGGTGGCCTCCCTGCTGCTGATTTTTATCTATTTTTTCGCGGGGATAGAAATCCTCCGCCGCAACCCGTATTTTTTGCGCACGCGCCAGCTGGCCTTCGCCGTCACCGCGCTGGACATCGCGCTCAAGCTGGCGGACGGCCTCCTCTACGGCTTCGCGGCCTACGAGCAGGCCTCGGTGGTCATACAGGCGGCGTTCCTGGCCTGTAGCCTGGTGTTCGCCATGCTGTATTACACGCGCTCGGTGCGGGTGCGCACCTACATGGGCTCGGATGAATACCTGCGCCTGGGGTTCTTCACCAAGGGGGTGAAGGGGCCGGAGGCGGCGGCGGATGAATAAGGAGGGCGCCCCCATGTTCAACGGTCTTTCCATGCATTTAGGCAATCTTTCCAGGCTTTCGGACGCCAAAACGCGCTCCATCTCGCCGGAGAATTTCACCGGGGAAAAGGGCAGGGGCGGCATGGCGCAGGAGGGCACAGGCGGCATGGCCGCGCGGGATCTCGGTGTTGGCTGGAAGGTTTCGCCGAGCATCTTCATCGAGGCCGGGGAGGAGCGCGTGCTGGCCGACATCGAGGGCGAGGGGGCCATACAGCACATCTGGATGACGCCCACGGGCCGCTGGCGGCACTCGATTTTGCGCGTGTATTGGGACGGCAGCGACGTGCCTTCGATCGAATGCCCCGTGGGGGATTTCTTCGCCTACCCCATGGAACCCAAGGGCAGGGGCTTCTTCGGCGTGCGCTCCCTGGCGGTGTGCGTGAACCCCAAAACGGGCATGAACTGCTACTGGGAGATGCCCTTCCGCAGGCGCTGCAAAATCACCATGGAAAATACAGATCACAAGGGCATGGTGCTGTACTATCAAATTGACTACACCCTTACAAGCGTGTCGGAGGACGCGGCGTATTTTCACGCGCAGTTTCGGCGCAGTAACCCCCTGAAGCGCGGCGAGGCCTATACGATTCTGGATGGCGTGCAGGGCAAGGGGCAATTTGTGGGTACGAGTATGCTCTGGGGCGTGAACAACAACGGCTGGTGGGGCGAGGGCGAGATTAAATTTTTCATGGACGGCGACGGGGAGTTCCCCACCATCTGCGGCACGGGCACCGAAGATTATTTTTGCGGCTCGTACAACTTTGACGCCGAAGGCTATCAGGATTTCTCTTCGCCCTACACAGGGATGCAGATGCTCTCGAAGCCCGACGGGCTGTACAACTCCCAGCAGCGCTTCGCGCTGTACCGCTGGCACATCATGGACCCGGTGCGCTTTGAGAGCGATTTGAAAGTCACCATGCAGGCCCTGGGCTGGCGGGGCGACGGGACGTATTTACCCTTGCAGGACGACATCTCTTCCGTGGCCTACTGGTATCAGACGCTGCCGGCCGCGCCCTTTCCCAAACTGCCGCAGGGCCTGGATTTGGAGATCGTGTGATTTTTGAAAGGCGGCATATATGAGGATTCATAGCCCATACAGAAACATCGATTGGGACTCTTTTCGGTCCCACCGCACGGAGCTGCACTGCCACACCTGCGCGTCGGACGGTAAGGCGGACTTCAGCGAGATGATCGAGGCCTATTATGAGGCCGGCTACGACTGTTTGGCGATTACCGACCACGGCATTGTGGATCGCGGCTGGACAGAGCCGAATTTCCGGCCCCTGCGGAAAATTTTCACCTTCCAGAAACGCCCCTTCCGGAAACCTACCGGGCTGACGGAGGAGCGTCTCCGGGAGATCGGCGAGGGAGCCGGCCGCGGTGGGCGGGGGATGCTGCGCGTGCCCTTCGGTACCGAGCACAGCCCCGGCGGCAACCAATGGGCCCATGTGTGCAGCTGGTTCGGCGATACGCCCAGCGCCGCCATGGGCAAAGCGGATTACACGAAAGCCCTGCGCCGCGCGGACAGTGCCGGGGCCCTGTGCGTCATCAACCACCCCACCTCCTCCATGAAAAACGGGGAGAAGCCATACGCGCAAGTTTACGAGGGCAAGCATGCTTCTTACGTCCAAAAGCTGCGGCGCTTGCTTGAGAAATATCCTTCGCTGCTCGGCATAGAGCAACGAGGTGACTATGACCGCAAGCTTTGGGATATCCTGCTGCGGCATTTTGCGCCCATGGGCCGCAATGTGTTTGCCATGGGTAGCACTGATACGCACGACGTGAAAGGGATCGAAGACGGCGTTGGCTGGGTTGAGGCGATGATGCCCGAAAATACCGTAGCGCATTTCCGCAAGTGCCTGGAAGACGGCGCGTTTTTTGCGGCCAGCCGCTATGTCAGCTTTATTCCGACGCCGGAGTTGCTTGCGGCGTGCCCGGGCCTGCCGGAGATGACTGCGGCGCACCCGAGCCTGCTGCTCAAAATGCGGGAGGATCAGCTGGACAAGTTTCGTTTTTTGTATGGTGAAGACTTCTATTTCAATCATAGGCCCATTGAAAAGCCCATGCCCGCAGTCACGAAAATCACGGCGGAGGACGGCGTGATCTCCATCGAAACGCAAAACTGCGATGTCATCCTCTGGATTTCCGACGGCAAAATCATCGCCTCGGGAGATGCGATCGTGCTGGCGGGCTGCGAAGGCCTTGGCGCCTATGTCCGCGCGGAGCTGTGGGGCCCGGGCGGCAACCTCTATACGCAGCCCTTCCTGCTGCAATACGAAAAATGAAAGGCAGTTTCTATGAGTCAAACCGGCATGGTCTTCGACATACAGCGCTGCAGCGTGCACGACGGCCCGGGGATACGCACAACCGTGTTCCTCAAAGGCTGCAATTTGCGTTGCTTCTGGTGCCACAACCCGGAATCCTGGCGGATGGGGCGGGATTTGCTGTTCTATCCGCAAAAGTGCATCGCCTGCGGCAGGTGCTTTGAGATTTGCCCGCTGGGCTGCCATATCTTGAACGATGACGGGCATGTCGTCGACAGGGAAAAGTGCACGCTCTGCGGGGCCTGCGCGAAGAAGTGCTACGCGGGCGCGCTGGTCATGTCCGGAAAAGAACGAACGGTGGAGGACGTGATGAAGCCCGTGCGGGCCGACGCGGCATTTTACAGGAATTCCGGCGGGGGGATGACCGTCTCCGGCGGGGAACCGCTGTTGCAGCCGGAATTTTGCGCGGCGCTCCTGCAAGCCGCCCGAAAAGAGGGCATACATACGGCTCTTGATACGGCAGGTCATGTAGAATTTTCGATTTTTGAAAAGATCATGCCTTTCGTAGATTTGCTGCTGTTCGACTGCAAATGCATGGACAGCGCCGCACATAAAAAGGCCACGGGCGCGGGGAACGGGCGCATCCTGGAGAATTTACATAGGCTTGGACAAGGCGAGACGCCCATCTGGGTGCGTGTGCCGGTGGTCGCCGGGGTGAACGACACCGAAGCGAACATGCTGGCCCTGCGGGATTTCTTGAAAAACCTGCCCGCCGTGCGGCGCGTGGAGCTGCTGGCGTATCACAATCTGGGCGCGGCCAAGCACGAAAACCTCGGCGGAATATATGCCCACAAAGCGCTGAAAGCGCCCCCGAAGGAGCGCATAGCGGCACTGGAGGCGTTCTTTAGCGAACGCAATCTGTAGGGGAAGGCGTCCCCAACGTCCTAAATTGCTTCTTTTTGCTGTAAAGGCATTGCCCTTTGCAGCATACTTTTTTGTCGGGCAGAAATGCCCCAAAGTCTTGGCAGTCATGCGATGTCGCGCGAAGGCAATTCCTGTTATTGTCAGCTTTCTGTAAAGTGCTTTGCTTTACGGGCTGGCTGTCAGAACGCAAATACCATCTCCGTGCCCAGCGGCAGGGAGACATCGATTGCGGAAAACACGGGCAGTTTTGCTAACATCGTTATGTCAGCTTGAATGAGCGCGGTGATCTTTTTCACGGCCCCTGTGGCCTTTTCGAGCGTCAATTCAATGCAGCTGCCGCTGTAGAGGCAGTCGAATTTGTTGATGTCCAGACTCAATTCGGCCGCGCCTTCGGCAATGCCGCTCCTGTCGTAGGCCATGGCGATCCTGCCGTGCATGGTTTCGTTCGCGTCGGCGGGCAGGGCCGCCACGCGCTCGTCGATGAGGCCGATGCGAATCACGTAGTTTTGGCCACTGTCAGTGCATGAGGCGCTCTTCACCCAGATGGATTGCAGGTCAACCTTGGATACCACCGCGCTGTGGTCCGCGCCTCCAGGCGTGACGGAGGGCTCACTCCAATCGCTGTACATGGCCTTTGCCAGCCTTACAATGGGCAGGGCAACGGCGCTGAAGATGCTGCTGGACGAACTGATCTTCGTATCGTCGATGATGGTGCGCTCCATAAAGGTGTAGCCGGGCTTACTTGTGCGCACACGGTTGATGGCGTCATTGAAGTATTGAATAAGATCATTTTTGCTAAGCGTGAGGGGGTCGGTGTCTGCCGGGAGGGTGCCGGTGGACGCCGTAGTGGTGGTTGTAGTCGTGGTGGTGGTCGTCGTTGTTGTAACTGGAGGCTGCGTGCTTGGCTCCTCCATCCAAATCCAGCCGAAGAAGAACCAACGCAGGATGAACTGCGCCCATCCGGGCAGGCTCTGCCAGCGGGGGCTGTTTTCCCCGGCGGCGTTCGCGGCAAATGGAATAAGCCGGGGCGCTGGGTCGTTGGCGCGGATCGCGTTCGCGCTCAGGGCGGCCACGCCCGCCATCAGCGCGAGGCACAGGGCCATGCACAGGATTTTCTTGATAATTGTCATGATGACGCCTCCTCAATTCAGCATTAAGAATTAAGCATTCAGCATTATTCCTCCCAGTTGTGCCAGACCTCCTGCACGTCGTCGTTGTCCTCGAGCATCTCCAGCAGGCGGGTCATCTTTTTTATGTCGTCCTCGCTGTTCAGCGCGACAGTGGTGTTGGGGATGTACTCCACACTTGCTGAAAGAAAGCTGTAGCCCTGGGCTTCCAGGGCGTCGCGGACAGGGCCTATGTCGTTGGGTTCCGTGCGTATCTCGAAGACCTCCTCCTCGCTGAGAAAATCCGCCGCGCCGGCCTCCAGGGCGGCCTCCATGAGGGTATCCTCGTCTATGCCCGCGGCCTCGGCCACCAGCACGCCCTGGCGGCTGAACAAGAAGCCCACGCTGCCGCTCTGGCCGAGGTTCCCGCCGTATTTATCGAAGTAATGGCGCATCTCGCCCGCGGTGCGGTTGCGGTTATCGGTGAGGGCCTCCACCACCACCGCCACGCCGGAGGGCCCATAGCCCTCGTAGACGATGTCCTCGTAGCTCGCGCCGCCGCCGTCCCCGGCGGCCTTTTTGATGATGCGCTCGATGTTGTCGTTCGGCACGTTGTTGGCCTTGGCCTTGGCGATGGCGTCGCGCAGCTTGGTGTTGGAGGCCGGGTCGGGCCCGCCCTCGCGAACGGCCACGCTGATCTCGCGGCCGACCTTCGTGAAAATCTTGCCGCGCTGGGCGTCGGTCTTCTCTTTTTTGCGCTTGATGGTGCTCCATTTGGAATGGCCGGACATATGTTAGGCCTCCTTCTATTCAGATGCGGGTGGCAAGAATGCCACCCCTACAGATCGTTCCACGCCTCATCGTCTTCGGGGTTATCCCAATGGGAGAACATACCCATGGGGTCGAACAGGTTTTTCACTTCTATTCCCTGCTCGTTTTTCTCTTTGCAGAATAACGCGACGGCCAACAGCTTTGCGAGGTAGGCGTCCGGGAGGTCTTCGATTGCGTGCAGTAATTGCTGCTTGGCAGATTCCATGAGAAGCCCTCCTTTCAAGGCCCGGGACGTCCGGGAGACCCCTACAATGTGCGTTCAATTATACCACCTTCACGCCCGCTTTGCAATAGCTTTCGCTTTCCTGGCCGTCTTCACGCGCAGGAAGGCGACATCGGGGTATTTCTCGTGCAGGGCGAGAATTTTCGGCGTGGTGTTTTTCCGGAAGCCCCAGACGAAGCCCAGAAATTCCGCGAAATCCTTCGTAAAGATGCTCCCCTCGATGACGCCCGGGCGCATGTCCGGGCGCTGCGTGCCGTGACGGCGAATGACGCGCCAGGCGCACAACAGGCGCGGCAGGTCCAGGCAAATCACGAGATCAGCCGCCGCGAAGCGTATCTCCAGGGAGCCCTTGTAGTTGCCGTCGATGATCCACCGCTCGCCTTGCACCCATTCGCGCTGCATGGCGAGGAACTCGTCCTTGGGAACGGGAACCCAGCCGGGCTGCCAGTGATGGTAGTCCAGGTGGATGAGGGGGTGGCCGGTTTTTTCGGCGAGCTGCCGGGCCAGGGTGCTTTTGCCGGAGCCCGGGCAGCCGATGACGGCGATGCGGGGGTAGCTATGTAGGCCCTCCTGAACAACCCACAACCACCCACGCCCGCCCAAAAAGCAAGCGCGCCAGCGCCCAGAGGCAGCCAGCGGCGTTCATGGCGAAGATAGCCATGGCGGCTTCGGTTTGTGAGGTTT
>Ga0123353_10001552_pt1 | contig 28149 bp, 33 predicted proteins | sample TergutLab28metaG_3_FD_92763 | JGI IMG/M metagenome (GOLD analysis project Ga0123353, IMG submission 92763) | Labiotermes labralis P3 segment gut microbial communities from Petit-Saut dam, French Guiana - Lab288 P3 | ecosystem: Host-associated > Arthropoda: Insects > Digestive system > Gut ...
AATGGGATATTTATCCCCAAAAAACACACCCATCACCAGGCGGAACGTTTTTATCCCACCCGCCTTCGCTCCGCTCCGGCGCGGCTCGCGAAGTAACTTACATGTGTGTGTGTGTGTGTGTGTAGCTTTCTGCGGGTTTCAACGCGGTGTGCCTGTAGGGGACGAATATCCTCGGCCTCATGGGACCTTCGATAGCCGACCCCTGCAAACCGTGTGATGCGTTCTACAAATCTCATAGCGGGATTATAGCATAAAAGCAATCAAATATATGTAAAACATCTTGTCTACTATAGTAGACAACCATAAATAACTGACGCAGTAATCCAACATTAAAAATCCCGCCAAGTGGCGGGATTTTTTGTCATTACTTCAACGCATTTATAATGTCGTCGTACGGCATCGCACCCGGGAAGGCACGGTCGCCGATAATGATAAACGGCACGCCGCGGACATCAAGCCTTTCGACCAATTCGCGAATCTGGTTCGCTTCTTGGCGGACCGCGCTTCCGCGCATGTCGTTTTCAAGCTGGGCCACGTCAAGCCCGACTTCCCGCGCAGCGTCCATCACACCTTTTTCAATGGCCTTCACCATTTCTTCCGGCGTTGTCGCGCGGCCTGCGGCTTCCAACCAATCGCGGTTGCCGTGGAAATAATCGGATAATGCGACAGCCTTGTCATTGCTTTGCAATTTCGCGGCAATCATCGCGCGCACAGCGGCGTCGGAACGCGGACCGTGTATCGACCACGCTTTGATAACAACGCGGACGTCGTCGCGGTCTTCAATCACGCGGTTAAGTTCGCGATGCGCATGGATGCACGCCGGGCAAGTCGGAACGGTAAACATGAATATGGTATGTTTCGCATCCGGGTTGCCCTTTATCGGCGCGAACTGTGTCATTCTGTCGCCCTGTTCCCGAAGGATGCGGCGCACCTCGCGTCTTGATACGGCTTGTTGCGGCTGGCGCTGAGCCGCTTCAATCATTTCTTGTAAAATCATCGGGTTCGACCGGACAAGGTAATGACTTACGCCAAGTCCCATGCGGTTGATGCCGATAACCAGGAAGGCAATGGAAAGAAGCATGACGCCCTTTTTGCCCCAGTATATGGTCTGCGTATCTTTTTTGCCGACTTTTTGGAACAAAAGTTCGTTGCCGGCAAAGAGAGCAATCGCAAGGACCAGAATTAAGATTGTCCAAATCATAGAGTTTCTCCTTGTTTTGTTGAACTTCGCGATTGTACCAGAAATTCAGGCGGATGCAAGGGGAAATATCGCGCGTTCTATTGGTAATTTCACGCCGTGGGTCAAAGCCGCGCGGGAAAGAAAAAACCGCGTCGCCGCCAAATCGACGGGCATCGGAAATACATGTTCCATATATGGCGCGGCGCATTCCGCGCAAACCGCCCGGCCCGTCCTTTGGGACAGGAATTCCAAACCGGCCGCCCGACCGCACCCGCCGCACGCCGATAAATCAAGCGCGTACCCAAGCGACCGTAACAGATGAACCTCCCAATCCAAATACCGCGCCGCGGATGGCAACCGCAGCATTTCAATCGTCATATCGAACAGCGGCGCGTCTTCCGCCCGTTCGGGCAACAGCGTCGTCAAAAGAGCAAACGCGGAATTCATAAACGACAGCGCCGCCGAATCCGACATTAACGGCGCCGCCATATTGCGTTCGGATTCAAAATGAAATACCCCCAATTGAGAATCAAGCCGCGCATTCCATGAACACGGTCCGTATTGCCCGACAAGCGGTTTGTTTTTCCGCGCGACCTGTGCCCCCTTCATCATTCCGGCAAGGACGCCGTGGCCCCGCGTGAATATTCGCGCGATGCTGTCCCGTTCTTCAAACGGCCGCAATCCGATAATAATGCCGACACTTTCAAGTTTCATGGCAACAGTATATAGCAGAAAATAAAAAGCGAAAAGAACAAAAAATCCCGCTTTGCGGGATTTTTTTATAAGGCATCACATTTGCCGCATTCCGTCCAGAACGATTTTTTGGCGAATCTCGGCGGGAGCGGGCGATTTTTCAATACCGTATTTTTCACGAATTGCATTATAGCCTGATGAATTTACAGTCATGCGGGCACCTCTTTTCATGCCAAAAACAACCCGGAGAATTTAATACTTTTTCTGGGTTGTTTTTGACGCCTTTGTTTTTACTTTTGATTAACACCTTTCACCAAAGCAAATTTTTCAATCACTTCTTTCATCGTATCGATAAAGCCTTTGCCATCGGCCGCGTTTTTAAGCGCGGTATCCGCCGCCCCAAGCTTGGTCGCGAATTCAGGCGTGAACAAATCACCAACCGATTGCAAGCCCGATTGAACGCTGCCACCGGTATTCGCAACGACGCTGATGTTGGCTTTTTCAAGCGCCTTAGCTTGTTCGACTCCGACAAGCGCATTTTGTTTGGCGCGTTCAATCTCAACATCGGCGTTACGCTGTACAGTTTCAAGGTTGACCAGATATTCCTGATAGCCTTTGTTTTCGCCAATCTTTTCCGCCAAAGTCGTTTCCGCTGTAACGCGCGCCAACTGCATCTGCTTTTCGGCATCCGCGGCGGCCGTTCCGACTTCTTTGACACCCTTTGCTTCCGCCATTTTTGCAGCGATTACTGCGTCCGCGTCTTTCTTGGCCGCATCAAGTTTGGCGGTCGCGATTGTTTCGACATTATATTTTTCCGCATCGGTTTGGATTTGGATTTGTTCCCTTTCCGCTTCGGTATCTATAATACGTTTTTCTTTGTCTTGGTTAGCCTGGATGATTGTTTGCTTTTTGACCGTTTCGGCATCAATGACCGCTTTTTCTTGGTCTATCTGGGCCTGGGTCAGCGCTTTTACCTTTTCAACGGCAAGGTCTTTTTCCGCAGTGGTTTTTGCGGATTCGGCAATTTCTTGTTTTGATTTTTCTTGCGCGATTCCGATCAATTGGTCGCGTTCTGCTTCCTTTTCGCCGACGATGCGGGCGGTGTCCGCCTTTTTGACATCAACTTCTTGCGCTGCTTCGATTTCCGCGGTTTCGGCCAGTTTTTTGTTTTCAGCAACTGTCACGCGGCTGTCCTTTTCGATTTCAGACATTTTCTTGGCCATGATATTCGCTATGACGCTTGACCCGGCGCTGTCACGAATGTCCATCAGTTCGATGTTTTTGACCGCCACCACGCCCCATTCTTTCAACTGTTCGCTGACCGCGTCGGTGAACTGTTGTCCGTATTTAGAGCGTTCTTCCATAATTTCCTGGAGCGGCGCTTTTGCCATGATGTTACGAACGGCGCCTTGGACGATAGCCGCCAAGTGCCCTTTCAATTCGTCGAACGACGATACTCTTTCTGCGGCCCGGTCGGTGTCGGATATGCGGAAGAATGTGTGTATGTCGACTACGAACGGCACGCGGTCCTGGTCGTACGCTTCGTATCTGTCGATAAGAATATTAAAGTTGGTCACGGGCAGTTCCTTTACATCCACGCCAAGCACGGGAATCCATTTCGGCCATTCGTAGTACACGTTTCCATGAGAACTCTCTTTACCATAAGAAGTCGTCTTTTTCCGGGTCTGCACAATGTGCATCTTGTCGACCGGCACGATTGTGCGCCAGGACAGAATTTTTCCGGCGGTGATGATGGCGGTAAGCGACGGAAGCCCAACCGCAACCCCAAGTCTTATAATTTCATTCATATTTCCAATCATGGTCTTTCCTTTTTTTGTTGTTCTCTCTGCTTGTGATATTACCTTCCCCTTTGGCTTTTTGTCAAGAGAGAATTAATAGCTCCAACGAATATATTTGGCAAATTCAGGGGGTAAAAAATCCGCCGGGTGGCGGATTTTTTTATTCGGTGACTTCCTTGTCCGCCGGAACATCGGCAGGGGCGGATTCAACAACCTCTTCCGCGGCTTCGACCGGTGCTTCCGGCGCGGCCTTGTCCGCCGGAGCATCGGCAGAGGCGGATTCGCTTGCCTCGGTCGCGTCAACCTTCTTTGTGCCGAATGTCAGAATTTTTCCAGCGACAAGCGCGTCGATTTCATCCTGGGTCTGCGCGACATAAATCTTTACCGGGACAATCACGTCGGCGTGCAATGCGATTTTCGTATCGAACGCGCCGATGGATTTAATCGGCGTGCCAAGCAATACCTGGCTTGATTCGACCACGACGCCGGTAAGCTCTTTAAGCATGCGCGCGATATCGCGGCTTGACACGGAACCGTACAGATGGCCGGTGTCACCCGCGCTGCGAATCATGTGGAACTTTGCGGTTTCGACGGCTTTTACCTGACTTTCTGCGGTGGTAATCGCCGCGGCCTGTTTTGCCTGTAATTCGGCTTTCTTCGTTTCGAACAAAGCGATATTACCCTTTGACCAGCGCAGAGCCTTGCCGCCCGGCAAAAGATAATTGCGCGCGTATCCGGTTGCGACATCGACGGTGTCGCCGATATTGCCAAGTTTGGAAATTTTTTCTGTAAGTATGATTTTCATAATCTGTCCTTTTGTAAGTTAGGGCGTTGCCCAGATTAGCCTTATATACAAAATCAATTCAGGTGGTGCAGATGCGCCGCATCAATTGATTTTTACCCAATATTGTTTCTGACAAACGGAATCAATCCGATATGCCTTGCCCTCTTAATCGCCTGGGCCAGTTTACGCTGGTCCTTTTGGCTTACTCCGCTTATACGGCTTGGGATAATTTTACCGCGTTCGGTGATATATCCTTCAAGCATTTTTTTGTTTTTGTAATCAATCTCTTTGCCCTTTAACGGGTTGGATTTTTTGCGATATATCGCAGCTCTTACAGCCATTACTCCACCTCTTCTTGTTTTTTCATCATAACGGACGGGCCTTTGGCCAGTTCTTCAACGCGGACGTTAAGAAAACGGATAAGGTCTTCGTCAATGCGTTCGCGGCGCTCGAATTCGGACAACTGCGCGCCCGGCATTTCGACGTTGAAGAACACATAGTGCGCTTTTTTATTCTTGCGGATAATATACGCAAGGTTTTTCAGGCCCCAGAATTCCGAAGACACAACCTTGCCGCCAAGCTCTTTGATGATGTCGGTGAATTTTTGCGCCTTTTCTTTGACCTGCGCTTCGGTCAAGTCCTGGCGAAAAACCAAGACGCTTTCATAGAATGCCATGTTTGCTCCTTTGGATTTATAGCCGGCAACACAACGTCACCAGCAGGAAAGCACGGCTATTATGAACAAATTTTCATGGAAATCAAGAAAAAACGTTATCTTTTCCTCTGCGGCAAAGGCACCGGCACCGCGAACCGAATGCCAACGTTGGGATTTCGGACCGCATCTTGCAACCTCTTGGTGGACAAATCGGTCATATTAAGGTCAAGGTCGATATACGGCACTATGACGCCCCGCCTTATAAGCGCGTCAATCTTTTTATAAAATCGCCAATCGCCGCCAATCGGGGGCACATATATTTTTTGGCGGCGGACGTAATCCAGCGTTACGGACATATGCCGGTCTTCTTTGTCGCATGGCCAAATCTGGTATTCGCATGTAAGGGAAAAGTGATTCTTCCACACCGGCTTTTTATCAAACCCGCCAAGCGTATCGGTAAGCGTCTTGTTCTCTTGCGCCGGGATAACCTTTGCGATGAAAAGCATCAAGAATACAAGCGCAAGCGTATTAAAAGAATTCCTTGTAAACCGCATCCGGGCATTTTAGACAAACAAATCCCGATGTCAAAGTAAAAGTTAGATTGGAATTTGATGACACAGAAAATCATATTGACGAGGCTTTCGATTTTTTACTAAGATAGACCGAGAATGAACACGCAATTTCATAAAAATCTTAATCGAATGGCTTTGTTTACCGCGCTTGTCGCGGCGGGGATTGTCTTTTTCCACGAAGAATTCATCGCCATCGCGCTTAACAACATCTGGCTTAACGGCGTTATTATCGGCGCGACTTTGTTCGGCATCGGGCTTTGCTTTATGGATATGTTCCGCCTTCTTCCCGAATACACATGGCTTCACAAATTCTTTTACACTCCGGCGCGGACCGCCGAATTGCCGCCGCGCCTGTTCCGCCCGATTGCAATCATATTGAACCGCGCGAAAACCGACCGCAACCATTATATATCGCCCCAGACTTTGGATAACTTCCTTAACATAATACTGGGCCGATTCGAAGACAGCCGCGAAGCGGTCCGGTACATTACGAATACTTTGATATTCCTTGGGCTGCTTGGAACATTCTGGGGGCTTATCACGACCGTCGGCGGATTTGGGGAATTGATGTCCGCGATGGATTTCACCGACGACGCCATCATGACCACGATGCAGCATAATCTTGCCGTGCCGCTTTCCGGCATGGGCACGGCGTTTTCGACTTCGCTTCTTGGTCTTGGCGGGTCGCTTATCGTCGGATTTCTGGGACTTCAGGCATCGCTTGCCCAGAATGCCATATTCCGCGAATTGGAAGAAAACCTTTCCGACCGCGCGCGCCTGTTCGGATTTCTTGGCACCGGCAATCATGGTTATGACGGCGCGCTTCCATACGTCAACGCGGCGGCGCGGGATTTATCGAAATCTATCGACCGATTGGAAAAGACGATTGGGAAACTTAAATAAGGGGACAAGAGAGAGATGTTAAAATACAGAGTCAAGGAGAGAACAAACACATGGCCCGGTTTTGTGGACTTGTTTTCCAACCTTGTCATCATACTTATATTTCTGCTTATCGTGTTTGTGTTTCTTTGGGCGACGACGAACGTATTCGGGACAAGCGGCGGCATCCGTCAGATTGCCTCGCTTACAAGACAGAACATCGAAAAGACCGAAGAGCTTGAACAACTTCGCATAAGCGAAGAGCGCGCACGCGAACTTTTGATACTTGCCCACAGCGCGCTGCAGGCGCTTGAAGAAGATAACCAGGCATTGCACGAAGGCATGCACATTGCCCTTGCGGAAAGCGTGGAGCGGGAACACTTGCTTGACGTGACGAACGCGACGCTTTCCGAACTTGTCGCAAGTTACGAACAGAAACTTCACGACATGCGAAGCGGCGAGGCGTCGATGCGCGAAATAATCCAAACGTTGGAAGAACAGCTTCGCGTTACCACGCACGACCAGCGATTGCAGACCGGCGAACTTGAAACTCAGCGCCAGACGCTTGCGGCGGAACTTGCCCGCATGAATGCGTTGCTTGGCGCGGCAGAGGCGCAATCGGCCGCACAGGAAGTGCGATACGTCGAACTGTCGACGCGGCTTAACCGCGCGCTTGCCGACAAAGTCGCGGAACTTTCCCAGATGCAGGACAACCTTATGGATGCGGAAATGCGCGCGGCGTTGATGGGTCAATTCCAATCGGAATTCTATCGCGCCATACGCACGACGCTTGCGGGACTTCCCGGCGTCGACGTGTCAAGCGACCGGTTTTTGATTTCAAGCGATATATTGTTCGCGGTCGGCTCGTTCGCGCTTTCACCGGATGGAAGACAGCAAATCGGACTTATCGCGCGCGTCATAAGCGAATTGGAAGAAAAAATTCCACAGGGCACCCAATGGATAATCCGCGTCGACGGGCATACGGACATACAGCCGGTCGTACTTGGAAACCGCGGATTCCGGAACAATACCGAATTGTCGCTTTTGCGCGCACAGGCAGTAGTGAACGAGCTTGTCCGCGCAGGCGTGCAACAGCGCCGCCTTATACCGTCCGGATTCGGCGAATTGTTCCCGATTGCCGAAGACACCGACCCGGCGTCATTGCAAAAAAACCGCCGCATAGAATTGCGGTTGACAAACCCGTAAACCCGGCACTCTTTTTTACCCCGCCCAATATATTGGACACGCGTTGTTCAATCATGCGTTTTCTGCAAAAACTTTGCAATATTCTGGTCGCCGATTATCCGCGACATTCTGACTTTAATCAATCCTTGGTCCGCAAGTTTGGCCAAGATTTGCGGACGGCGGTCTTTAAGTTCGTCTATTATGATGTCTTCCATTTTATCCCGAGGCCGTCCGCAAAGATAACGCAATGTGTATGGGCGTCCGCCTTTGTTTTTCCAAAGCCGCGCGGCAATGTAATGGGTCAATAATCTGTTTTCTGAAAAAGTAATGAAACTTGCATTTGTGCACAGCACTTCGAAAATATCTTTTTCGTTTTTTCTTTTGGCCGCGGGCGACTGCAAAGCAAATGCTTTTTTATCATTCATCGCGACGAACAGGTTGAATCGGCTTATGATGGTTTCGGATTTCATGGTAAGCAACGCCGGATTTACTATCGTCGCCCTCAGATACCGCTCTAACGATATATGCGGCGTGAATGCTTCGACAACCCCCTTGATATTGCGTTCCACCGTATCGGGAGAAGTGGTAAACAGCATTGCCGTTCTCATCGCAACATGCAGATATTGTTCGACCGGCATGTGCGGCGCGAATTTTTCCACCGCGCCGTTTATGTTGCTTATTATCTTGTCCGGCGACCTGCTGAACAATTCCAACAATGGCGCCTTTGCGGCAGTCTTTATATATTTTTCAAGCGTCAGCCCGGCGCGCCTAAATTCTTCAACAACGCCCATTATGTTGCGTTCTACAACACGCGGGGAAATGCTGAACAGCCAGGGATTGCTCATCGCTATCTTCGTATACTGCGCCAAAGTCGGGCCGCCCACATGTTCGAATTTTTCAACGACACCCTTTATATTGCCCACCACTGTATCGGACGATTGAGCCAACAGGTTGGGATATTTTTTCACAAGTTGCAAATATTGCGCGCGATTGGACCCCAGCTGTTCTGTAAATTCGTTCATCTTTCCTTCAAGTGTGTCCGGTGACCGAGTAAACAATGACGGCGCGCTTATCGCCATTTTCACAATTTGCGCGAACGAAAGTTCCGGCGCAAATTTTTCGGCGATTCCTTTTATATTGCGCTCTATTGTTTCGGGTAAGATGCAAAGCAGTTGCGGGACGTATTCCGCCGCTTTGATATATTGCCCAAGCGATATGTGCGGCGCAAATTTTTCCACAACGCCTTTTATATTTCGCTCTATTGTTTCCGGGTGAAGAGAAAGCGTCCTTGGGGCAGTTTCCATCATCTTCAAATATTTTTCCAACGTCAAATGCGGCGCGAATATTTCAACGGTGGCGTTTATGTGGCGTTCTATCAAATCGGGCGATGCCGTAAGCAATTGCGGAGATTTTTCCGCCATCCGCAAATATTTGCGCAAGCTCAGGCCCGCATGCGCGAACCTTGCCACGACTTCGTTGGTCACTTCGTCTATTTTGCGGTCCGCTCTGTCGGACAGTTGAACATCCGGCGACGACCATTTCAGTTTCCCTTTGCGCAAAGCGTATATCGACACTGGGCCGGTCGGCTTTCCGGATTGTTCGCCGGCTTTGGCAAACTCCGCCCATCCAAGAATTCCGGCAACCTTTTCACGGTCGAACATTTTGTCAAACAGTTCCGGGGCCGAAAGCGCCGCCGACAAAGCCTGTGCGCGGGTAAGCGGTGGGAATTCTTTGACCAGGGCACCTATGTTATATCCCGCCATCCTGGGCGAAAGGGTAAACAGCACCGGATTTTCCAGCGCCGCCCGCCGATACCTTGGCCACGTCAGGCCGTCTCTTTCGAATTGCCGGACCATCCCGTCCACAACATATTCCATTTCATCAACCGACATGGAAAGCAGCGACGGCATCTTTGTCACTATTTGCAGGCAATACGAATGCGACAAATCAAAGAATGCAAGCATATCGTCGAAAGTTTTCCTGAAATTCAAACGAAAGCCGTTTTTTTCGATTTGTGTTTTGGTAAACTCGTCATTTATCAATTTTTCTGCGACATCGTCTATGGTGTCTTTTGGGAATCCCGAAATTGTCATAAGCTGCAATTTGACCTGGGTCTTTAGATTGTTTGTCATTTTGATGATTCCTTTTCGTCCGCCCTCCGTTACAGTATTAGACTAAATAACAATAAGTCAAGCCCAAAAACAGCCCCCGCATTCGCAAATTGATTTCCAAAAATATTAATATATACTGACCCTTATGAAAACAACCAAAATCTTTGGTGCCGGCGAACTTGGCGCGGCGGCGGATATTATCCGACGCGGCGGGCTTGTCGCATTTCCGACGGAAACTGTTTACGGACTTGGCGCGGACGCGGCGAACGGCGCGGCATGCGCCGAAATCTATGCCGTAAAGGGCCGGCCCGGCGACAACCCGCTTATCATCCATGTCCATGATATTGCCGCGGCGGATAAAATCGCCGTCGTCTGTCCGCTTGCAAAAAAATTATTCGAAACATTCGCGCCCGGTCCAATCACAATCGTTATGCAATGCCGGCCGCCGTCTATAAACGGCGGACCCGATGTCGGGGTTCGCATTCCGCGTCATCCGGTTGCGCGAAAATTTTTGGAATTGTGCGATACGCCGGTCGCCGCGCCGTCTGCGAATATATCGGGCAGATTATCGCCGACGACCGCCGGCATGGTTATGCGCGATTTGGATGGGCGGATAGACGGCGTCATCAAATCGGACGACGACATTGAATGCGGTTTGGAATCAACCGTTGTGTCTGTTCTTGGCGGCGCGGTGCGCCTGTTGCGCGCCGGAACAATTTCGCCGGAACAAATCGAAGAATGCATCGGCGCGCCTGTTACGGTCGCAACCGCGCCCACAGCGGGCGAGCGCGCCCTGTCCCCGGGACAAAAATACAAACATTATTCGCCAAGCGTGCCGATGGAAACAATCGAAGACATTGACGCCTTGCATGCTATAACAGACAAACATAAAAACGAAAAAATCGGTGTCATGACCCTGGCCGCGCCGAAGCAAAGCACAGACGGATGGGATGTGCGGGTCTTCAAAAGTCCGGCCGATTATGCAAAAAATCTTTATCGCACGATGGATGAAATGGGTCGCGGCGGATGCAAGAAAATCATCGCAATCCTTCCGCCGGATACCGGCGTCGGGCGCGCGATTCGCGACCGCCTTGTCAAAGGCGCGGCTGTCTAGCGCGCTTTTTTCTGAATCTTCAAAACGGCATCAGCCCGTATGGAATTGGCGGCAAGGATTGCATCCATTTCTTCCTGTGATTTTTTGAAAAGCGTTCTGAACGAATACATCTGCCCGCACTTTGATTTCAAAATATTCGCGGCGCGCGAAAGGTATTTCAAATGTTCTTCCGGCAATTCCAGCACGACGGGCATTTTGCACAGCGCGTCCCAAATATTCTGGGCGGCGGCGATATAGAATTCCTGTCTTGCATGCATTCCGACAATTATATTGATGCGGCGTATAACGACCTTTGGTTCCATAAACAGCAATGGGCACTTTTGCGCCATTTGTTCGCAATAGGGGCGGGTAAGCCCCGCGCGTTTGAAATACAATCCGACGGTGTCTATATTGCGGTTCACAGTTGCCGGCGCCCAATTGTCAAACACAGAGTCAGGTTTGCGGCAAGGTTTCGCGGGCTCCGTCTCTATTTTGTTATCCCGCCTTTTCATATTTGCGCGGCGGTCGGCGGCGCGTTGTTGGGGCGCGTTTATAATTTCGCGAATTTCTTTGTATGTCACCGCTTCGGGCGGAGTGACAAACAGCCGCGGATTATCCAGCGCCGCCTGTACATATATAGAACGTGTCAATCCAAAGACAGTAAATTTGGCAACCGTTCCGTTTATATTTTCGGGCAAAGTTTCCGGAGTGACCAGCAACAGGAATCTGTTAGACCGCACCGCCGCTCGGAATTGATTGAATGTCAAATCCGGCGCCAACAGTTCGACGACTTTGTTTATGAATTTCGCAACCCTGCCCTTTTCGAACAAATCCTCTGCGGAAGCGTCCGCCGTTTCGTGCCCCGTTTTTTCCGGCAATTCAACCGGGGGAAGCAATGACAACGAAAGCGGCCGATAATACAGCGGCAACGACAGCGGCAACGAATACAACGGCAACGACAAACGCGGCAATGATAATGTCGGCATCGGCATCGACGGCAACGGCACGAACACAGGCGGCGGCGCGCGTTCCGAAGTTTGCGTGATTTCAAGTTCCGCGATATGCGGCACGACTTCGACGACCGGTGGCGCGGACAGCGCGGGCGTTTGTATGGTTTTTTCTTGCACGTCTATTTCTATCGCGCCTTTTTCACAAGGCCCGGCAAGGACAATCCGGCCATCCAAAGCCGCGTTAAAGTAATCCGCATGGGAACACCCAAGCTTTTTAATAATCGATTCGATTTTTTCCGCCATCCGGTCGGGCGACAAATAAAACAACTGTAAGCATCCGCAAAGCGCCATCCGCACGGCGTCCGCCCGCGTCAGGTATTTTCCGTATTTGCCCATAAACGCGTCCATGCAATATCTTGCGGCGCCGGATTGCGTGTAAAACACCTGGCTGTCTTGGAATTCAAGCGCCGCTGCAAGATATTCCGGAATGGTCAAGCCATCGCTTTGGAAAGTTTCGGCGGTGTCTTTTATATTGTCGGCTATGTCGGGAAGCGACAACCGCGGCTTTTCAGAAATTAATTCCTTGAATTCTTTCCTTGGCAAATCCGGCGCAAGCGGCTTCAGTTTATCATAAATCCTGTCCGCCCATTTCGCAACAACCATTGGGTCAATTCCCACGCCGTCCAGCCTGATAGGTCCCGATTGAAATGGCTTCATGTCTAGTGTTCCGGGTTTGATATTTTTTTAAGCTTTGCCGCAAACAGTCCGACTTCCGAAGCCTGGCGTTTTGCATATCTGGCAATCGCGTCGTTGATAATTTTGTTACGCTTGTCCGCATTGTCGTTGTTATAGGCTTTTTCCAATATCTTGTACGCAACCATGGCGTGAAAGCCTTTCAGGCATTGCTCTGATTCTATCACCACTTCGTACGTTTCTTTTTTCGCCCCGACCGTATATGGATATTTTTCCACGGTTCTTGTTGCTTGGGCGTACTTGTGAAAGTCCATGGTTTCGGTATAGCGGACATCATCGCATTTTGTAAGAACTTTTTCGTCCGTGGTCGACCCTATACTGTCAACGCCATTGCCGCCTATATAGTGTATTTCACAGGAATATGTTAAATTTTCCGGCGATGCCGTTGCAAGCGCGCCCCTCAGTTCGTTCGACACTGTGTCAACGGCTTTGTGATTGACAGAGCGAATCTCTTCGTAATCAGACTTTTTCATAACGGTTGCAAGGTTTTCGTTTTTCATGAATCTTTCCTTTTTATTTTATGGTTGTTCCCTTCTCCGTGTTCGGGATAGTACACTAAAATATATATTTATCAAGTATAAAATCCCCTGCGGGCCGACTTGAAATCGCAAAAATTTCATCTATAGTGTCTTCAAAGGAGCCCCCTATGAAACCATTATACAATTACGTATTGCTTGAACGATTGGAAGAGCAAGATGTCACAACCGGCGGAATTCTTATACCCGACAACGCCAAGGAAAAGCCGGCGCGCGGAAAAGTCGTCGCGGTCGGCAACGGAACGTGGATTGACGGAATGCTTGTGCCGCTTACCGTGCGGTCGGGCGATACGGTGATGTTTGCCAAATGGGCGGCAAGCGCATCCGATATAAAAATCGACGGCAAAGACTTCGTAATCATAAAAGAAACGGATATTTTGGGAATTTTATAGTGGGTGCTGGCGGCTCGTGGTTTGCTTGTTTGGGAAATTCTTCCAACAAATTCATTCTACCGGCCACCAATACGAACCACCGGCACGAATAACAAGGAAAAACTTATGGCAAAAGACATAGTGTTTAACACTGACAAAATGCTTGCGGGCGTGGACAAACTTGCGAACGCTGTAAAAATCACAATGGGGCCAAAGGGCCGCACTGTCGTCATTGAAAAATCGTACGGCGCGCCGAACGCGACCAAAGACGGCGTGACCGTCGCGCGCGAAGTATCGCTTAAGGACCCGGCGGAAAATATCGGCGCCAAACTTATTCAAGAAATGGCGAAAAAAGCGGGCGATGTCGCCGGCGACGGCACAACGACCGCGACCGTCTTGGCGCAAAAATTAATAGAAGGCGGAACGGCGAAAATCAAGACGGGCATGAACCCGATGGATATAAAGCGCGGAATCGACATGGCCGCCAATGCCGCCTGTGCCGATATAGACGCGCACGCCGCGCCCGTGAAATCGTCGGACGAAATCGCGCAAGTCGCGACAATTTCCGCAAACGGCGATGCGGACATCGGCGCGAAGATTGCGGACGCCATGGAACGCGTCGGCAAAGAAGGCGTAATAACGGTTGAAGAGGCAAAGGGATTGGACACCGAAATCGATGTCGTCGAAGGCATGCAGTTCGCGAACGGATTCATGTCTACGTACTTTGTGACGAACGCCGAAAAAATGCTGTGCGAAATGGAGGGCGCGCAAATACTTGTTTCGGAAAAAAGAATTTCGGGCCTTCAGGCGCTGCTTCCGATATTGGAACCCGTGGCGCAATCCGGCCGCTCGTTATTGATAATCGCGGACGACGTCGAATCCGAAGCGCTTGCGACGCTTGTACTAAACCGTCTTCGCGGGGGGCTTAAAATCTGCGCGGTAAAGGCGCCGGGATTCGGCGACCGCCGCAAGGAAATTCTTCGCGATATTGCGGCGCTTACCGGTGCGACGGTAATAAGCGACGATATGGGAATGACTTTTGAAAATGTAACGCCCGCCGTGCTTGGCGGCGCGAAGAAAATCGTCGTATCGAAAGATAATACTTTGATAACCGGAGGCGCGGGCGATGCGGGCGCGGTAAGCGCGCGCGCGGATGAAATCCGCGTCGCGTTGGAAAAAACAACGTCCGATTACGACCGCGAAAAATTATCGGAAAGATTGGCGCGCCTTGTCGGCGGCGTCGCGGTTATAAAAGTCGGCGGGATGACGGAATTGGAAGTCAAAGAAAAACGCGACCGCGTGGACGACGCGCTTGCCGCGACGCGCGCGGCGGTGACAGACGGCATTGTTCCGGGCGGCGGCATCGCCCTGCTTCGCGCGGGCTCTGCGCTTTCCAAAATCAAGGGCGCGAACGCGGACCAGGACATCGGAATTGAAATTGTGCGCGGCGCGCTTTCATCGCCGGCATCGCAGATTATCGAAAACGCGGGCGATTCCGCCCTTACAATCGTTGCGAAAATCGCGGGCGATAACGATTACAATTTCGGATACAACGCGCAGACGGGCGAATACGGCGACATGATGAAGATGGGAATCGTCGACCCGGCAAAGGTTGTGAAGACCGCGCTTCTTGCCGCGACGTCGACCGCGGGCGTGATGCTTACCACCGGATGCGTGATGACGGAAATTCCGGAAGAAAAACCGGCATCGCCCGCGGGCGGCATGCCGATGATGTAAGGAATCGCGCGCCCACGGGCGCGTGTTTTCTTATCTGCGGTTCAGCTTGCACCGGGCAATGCGGTATAAAAGCTCCACGGCTGTTTTTTGCGACTTTCTGAATATTGCCATATTGCTGATTTGATTTATCGGGCCATACTTGACGCGCCAATACGCGCCGCCGTGGTCGTCAAAGAACGCCTGTTGCGTGTCGCATACTATAATGTCGCCCGGCGCATCGCGCAAAGATAATTCCACGCGTATTTTGTATACCAATCCCAATGCTTCGAACGCGTATTCCGGCTCTCCGTATTTCGGATATATCTGCTGCCACTTGGTGCCCTTTGTACCCGAAGCTGCGCGCGAAAGAAAGCCAAGAATTTTGACGTTAATTCCCGGGCATCTGTATTCAAAATCCGATTCAATCTGTTGTTTTGCCCGCGGAAACCAAGGTCCCCGGTGAGTGAACACACGGACAGTTTCAAATTCTCCCCATTTGTTTGTGATGTTTTGGTATATTCTTTTGTTGTTAAAAAATCTGTCATCGCATACGACCCACGGCACGCCTTCTTTGTCTACTATTATATGATTGCTTAATTCATATTCGCCGCGCAGCAACGGAAAATCCCACGAAGAATATTCCGCAACGCCAAAGGGCTTCGGCGCGACCGGGGCGGACAGGCGGCCCGATAAATTTTTTACAAATTCTACAATAGTGTCCGTGATGATTTTCATTACCAACGTTTTTGTTACACGCCCATGATAATATAATTTTAATTTCTGTCAATGATTTTCAGAAAAACCGCTTGCAAACGCCGACGAATAAAATATAATGCGCACGCCGAACCACCCATCACGAACTTTGTTCGCGTCGGGGCCCGGTATTGGGACGTAGTTTAACGGTAGAACAGCAGACTCTGACTCTGTTGGTTGGGGTTCGAATCCCTGCGTCCCAACCAGCTGTTCAAACCACAGGTGTTTACAAAATATGGGCCTTTCCCCCCCCCCCCCCTCGCTTATACCTTTACCTGTTTTCGCTGATTCACAGGCGTTTTGTCGGTTTTGTATGCGGACTTATGCCGGCGAAGTCTTTGGCCGTAAAAGTTGAAAGATTCCTTTATCTTTGCCGCCGACGTTTCAGGTCGGAAGCCGCCGCGGAATTTCCAAATTTCCTTTCCATCGTCTGCATCTCGAAAAACGAAGGACTTTATTTCAGGGAATTCATAGAATTCCACCGCATGGTCGGTGTTGATAAATTCTATGTATACGACAATGAATCCGACGACGGCACCCGCGAAATTTTGGAACCGTATGTCAAAGCCGGCATCGTGGAATATATCTGTTGGCCGGGCAAAGCACAGCAACGTATCGTTTACAACCACGCGCTTTTGAAATATCGTTTCGACACCAAATGGATGGCCGTTGTTGATTTGGACGAATTCATCGTCCCGGTTGCGGATAAAACGGTCGCGGATTATTTGCGCCGCACGCCGCCATATGTGACACAGGTTGTCATCGGATGGGTGAATTATGGCTCTGGCGGGCATGAGGCGGCGCCACGCGGCCTTGTCATCGAAAATTTCAAAATGCGCATCGCGGACCCGTGCGACAAGAATGCATTCCAGCCGCGGCATGTAAAGGGAATCATAAATCCGCGGCACGTTGTAAAAGTGCGATGCCATCGTCACAAACACCTTGGGCTGGACGACGTTTCGTCCGACCCGGAGCGCAACAATTTCGGGACATGGCCGCTTCGCGTCAATCATTATCAATCCAAATCATGGGAAGAGTTTGCGAAAAAGAAAGCGCGCGGTTCGGCAAGCCCTGTGGCCCATGCCGACAATCATTTCCGCGTGGATAAAAATCAAGTTTTGGTCCGGCTGTATTCGCGCGAATGGTTTGACAGGCTTGACACGAACGATGTCAAAGATTCGATTATGGATAAACATATCGCAAAGTTGAAAAACATCTGCCCGGTATGAAACAGGCCCGGGGCCGCCCACCTTTCAAAGCAACGTTGAATTACAAACCAACAGCGGTAAAGCCGTTTTTCTTGATTTTCTTTTTAATCCGGTGTGTTTTTTGATTTTCAAGCAGTCTGAAAATATTGGCGCTTTTGTCCGATACGAAAACATTCGCCGGCGGCAAATCTTTCAAAGTAATATCATAACCGTTTGTCATCGGAATGACATCCGGGATGATTATGTAATTCTGAACCTCTTCCGCAACTTCGGAAATCAACGATACGTGCCTTGTCAATATCTTTTCATCTTGGACGCCGTTTTGCATCAAATTATCCCGGGTGATTTCAAGCTGTAACAAATCGCGCCCGGCAAGTATGTATTTCGTTATCTTCCCGGAAAACTTTTTATGCATTATTACCGGAACATGACCCTGCATCGGGTTCCAGAAAAGGCACGCGCCGCAAAGCTTTTCATCGACAAGCAATCCGGCAAGCAATCCGGATTGATAGCCAAGCGTATCAAAATCCGGCAAGTTATAAACCGTTTTCAACCGATATGAAAAACCAAAATTATTATGCACGGCGTCACCCCGGATATAAGGCGAAAGCGCGGCGGCGGACGCAGGAGTGCCGACAGGATTTTCCGGCGCGCTGAAATGAAAAACCGTGTGGGTTTTGCCCGCTTCTTTGAATTTTATAACGGCGCAGGCCGCGGCAAGAATTTCTTTTATTTTCGCCTCAAGCGGTTTTATCACAACGATGGCGCAAAGCCCGCCGCGTGAATGCGACGAAAGCATTTTCTTTAACAGGTCTTCAAGTCCTTTGTCCCCTATTTTCGCCGGAACGTTCGATACGATAAAATCGTATTTCAAATCCGTGCTTTTGATGCCAAGTTCGCCGGAAAATCTACAACCCGCGATATCATTCAATCCGGCGTTAAGTTTTGTAAAATCAAGCGCAAGCATATCGCGGTCGGTAAACGTCACATCGATATGCGGGTGTTTTTTCTTCAAACATATTCCGATAATTCCCGCGCCGGCGCCGATGTCCTTCACTTTTGCAATTGATTCGAAATCAATATTCTGGGCGATGGTTTTTAACAACAGCCTTGTCCCCGTATCGACGTCGAAACTGCTGAACAACGCATGCGACAGACAGAATTTCAATTTTTCCCCCGTAAAGGAGAAATCCGCCACCTTGTCGACAAGAATCGAAATCTTTTCGTCCGCGATTTTTTTCGGCAATGATAAGTTCGTTTTTTTCATACGGCCTGTTTCCCTTAAAACCTGTAAGTCGCGCCGACGCCGAACAGCAATTGATTTTTATCGTGCGTAATCGGCGATTTTGCGGCCGCGCCGACAAGGCGCATATATTCGAACGCAAAATCAATCGAGGCTTTTTCGGTTATGAAATATCGCGCAAGTCCGCCGAAATCAAGGCTTTTAAGCCCTGCGCCCGGCCGGTATAAATCATATACATATCCGTACCGCATGTTTTCCGATTCCGTTATTCCGAAATATGTTCGGTTGTATTGCCTGCTTCCATATATTGCGGTCGCATACAAAGTCAAATGCACGGACCGGGAAATATCGTCCCGCCATGTGACGCCAAGATTATAAGACGAACCTTTGTTGTCGTTCGCAAGCCCTTCGGTTATTCGGAAATTGAACAATACGGGTTCAAACCGCAATATGGTATTCAGCGTCGCGGTCGGGCGGACATTTTTAATCCATTCGACTGTGTCCATCGCTTCGCCAAGATTTCTTTTGGCGCGCCATCGTACGGCGGGCGCGAAAATAAGACTTCGCGATTCGTTCACGGGAAGAAACGCGCCGACGCCCTGTATAGTGTTCAAAAAGAAAGGCCCGTATTCCACGTCAATCATGGGAAGATAATATGGTTCGAAACTGTTCGACCCCATGTATTTCGGCGCGACAAAGCCCATCGCGCCGACGGACGCGCGCCATTCGAAATCGGCGGCGGCGGTTCCGCAAAAGAGCGCGGCGGCGATAAAAATAATCGCTTTTATATTTTTCACGCCCATATTATAGTACGCGAAATGGATAAAAGGAAACTTTTCTTTTGGTGCCTGTACACTTTCGCGAATTCCATCGTGTTCGTGAACTTTCTTGTCTATTTCGCAAAATGGATGGTGGTCGACAGCGGCGTATCCGACATGGCGTACAATATGATATTCGTCATTGCGGCCGTCATGCTTCTTTTTTCCGCGCCGGCGCTTGCGGCGCATACGGACGCGTGCGGAAATCGGAAACTGTTTTTGAACCTTGCGACCGTCGGGACGGTCGGCGCGTATCTTGTCGCGGGACTTTGCGCGATTTACGGCGCTCCGGTTTTGTACGCGTTTTTGGCGCGAATGGCCGGTCATTATTTTTTCCAATTGTCGTATATATTTTACGACCCGATGCTGAACGATTTGTCCGACGAAAAGCACCGCGCGCGCGCATCCGGTATCGGTCAATTTTGCAGCAACGCCGGAATGATTTTCGGCCTCGCGGTATTTTTGCCGCTTGTGGCAAGCGGCGGGCGCCTTGCCCCGCTTATCCCGTCGGTTGCTTTATTCGCGCTTTTGGCGCTTCCGATGATGATTTTTTACCATGAAAAACCGTGCCGCGCGGAACCGGTTAAAAAGCAGAAAATCAAACTTGGGTTCGATTGGAAAAAATTCAGAAAGTTCATCCTTACATCCGCCGCGGCGCCAATCCTTATCGCGTTTTTCTTTTACACGAACGCGCTGAATACGATTACGAACAATTACGCGATTTACGCGAACAAGGTTTTATCAATGTCGGACGGATTGACGTCGGTCATACTTATGGTTAATTTGGCGGCGGCGGCGCTTGGCGCGCTTGTCATCGGATTTATCGGAGACAAGATTGGTATCCGCCGGTGCCTTATCGGTATTCTTTGGACTTGGCTTGTCCTTATCCCCGTTATTGCGGCGGCGGACAGCACGGGCGTGTTCTTTGCGCTTGCCGCCGTTTTGGGACTTACCATCGGCGCCGGCTGGGCGATAAGCCGCGCGTATGTAAGCACGAATTTGGAACAGGGTCAGATAGGATACGGATTTTCGTTCTATACCATATTCGAACGCTTTTCATCAACCATCGGGCCGCTTGCGTGGGGCGGAATTCTTTTGTTCGGCGGCGGGTATCGGACGGCGATGCTGTCGATGGCGGGATTCATAGTCGTCGGACTTATTGTCTTGCAATTTTTTACAAAGCCCGAGACGCGCCAAGTCTATAAGATGCAAGGCGGTCGTAAAGTTTCTTCTTCTGTGGTATATAAGCCATCGCCCAAAGCCCGATTAAAACGGAAATAAGCCCGGTAAGCAGTATGGAAAGCCGGTATCCGCCGCCCATCATCACCCCCGCCATCATGACCATATATGACAAGATACACGTCGCCTGTTCGCAAAAACTGTACGCGGACAAAAACGCGCTTCGACTTGCGGGCGGAAGGGCATGTTGAAACCTTGAATAAACAAGAACGCGAACAATGGCATATACGAAACAAAACAGTCCAAGGAACACAAGACCCGGCACGGAATAGAATATCGAAAGCAGAATCAACATCAATCCGATAACGACCACGCCCGCGAAAAGTTTTTTATCCGGAAGCCATTCAAACCTGTCCGCGACGGAATTTCCGAAAGTCTGGCACAAAAGCGATATGACGAAAAGACCGCCGACAAGTTCCGGCCGGACGCCCACCTCTACGCCTATAAGCCCAAGATATTCGTCTATCTGCGAAACGGCATACACCAGGGTGACCAGAACCAAAAGATAGAAAACATACGGCACCCGCTTCATAACGGTTCCCGCAAGGCGAAGAGATTTTACAGCATTCGCTTTTCTTTTAACCTGGAGACGCGACCGAATCTTCATCCGGGCAAGGAATAGCGCCGACAAAGCCACGGACGCGATTGTCACATGCGCGACAAAATCATACCCAAGCGGAATCATCAAAGACCCGGTGCACGCAAGGATAAGCGCCACGCATTCAATCGCAGTCTTGTGCCCGCAGACTTTGGCGTAAATAGACCGGTATCTTCGTGCCTGTAATTCATCGTACACAAGCGCTTCCCACACCACGTTGTACGCCGCCCAATGTATGCCCCAAAGCAGAAATCCGAACGCAAATCCCCAAAACGTCGGCCACAGTATCCACGCGCCGAAACACGCCGCCTTTAACAAAACCGCGATAATCATTATAAGTTTTTTTGAAATCCTGTTCGAAGCGGCAAGCACCGGTATCTGCGCCGCGACAACGCAAAGCGACCATATTATAAGCAAAACCGACACGCCGACGTCCGAAACACCGCTTTTGGAAAAGAACAGCATGTATATCGGATACATGAAGACAAGGCTGTTAAAAAACGAATAGCCGTATACGTTGAAAAGAAAGCTTCGCAAAGAGGATTGTTTTTTCATGCTGGGAATAATATCACAAATTGATATTTATGTCAAAGAGCGGTATCATAAACATCTTGACAAACATTTGAAGCGGGGTGTATAAACCAACATAATCCAAAGGATATAAAGATGACGATGGAAGAAACAGCTTTTATTAGCCGAGTCAACGCATGGCTTAAAACACATTCGCCGACATTTGCCGAAACCCCCATTCGCGGCGGCGAGACAATTGTCACTATGTACAACATCGGCAACCATATAACACTGGAACGCCAAGTAACGGACGAATACATAGAATACAGCGGCGGGATAAACGACGGGGGCAGATTCCGCACGTTCCGTCAAAGGACGCTTAAACAGGCATTCAACCTTGCCGCCGCCGCACATGCAAGAATAAAAGCATAAAGCGTGACGTGGTCGGATGAACAATTTATCGAACAAGTGCGCGGCTTTCTTAACAAGCCGGACAGGACGACGGACGAAATAAGAACATCCGGCGCAACCGCGTACATTATAAAATGCAAAGACGGCCTGATAAGCCTTGAAACACACAAAGCCGGGCACCGCTTTGTAATATGCGGAAACAACCGTTCGACTTTGGACACGGAAATGCCGGGGATAAGCAAGACAGCAATCGCGCGGGCGTACGGCATGGCGAACCTTGCGCATCGGCGCGACCGGTCGCACCGCCCTGTGACAAAAGAGCAAACGGCGGCGCAATTATTATTGGAATTAACGGAATCCGATGTCGTGCCAAGAAATAAATTTCTTTCCGACCTTCAAAGAAACCTTCAGCATCCGCAATGGAAAATCGACCTTTGGCACATTGAAAACCGCCACCCCGACATCATAGTATGCTGGGTCGATGGTTACAGTCTTGAATGCCACCGCACGGAAAAGGCAATCGAATACAAAATCACATGGATGGACAACCGCGATGCGTCCCGCCCGCGGCTTGGGCATGAAACGCTTCGCGCGGCATGCAATATGATTGCATCCGCGTTTATAAACAGACAGCGGTACGGACGCGGGTAAAATATCACCGCGCCTTTTCTTTATACAACGTTTCGACCAATTCCATCACAGGCCGCACGCCGATGTCGAAAAATTTCATCTGGCCGATACTGTTCGAAATCATATATGAATGAAACAATCTGCATCCGGCGAAGGAAATGTCAAAGTAATACGGCCCCCCGTCCAAAACGCCGTCAAGATAGTTAAGGACATCCCCGTTCGTCGGATTATGGATAACATACCCGGTAAGCCCAAGCTTTTCATGCCTTATCAGATATTTTACGACAACGGTGTCGTCTTTTTTCACATAGTCGTTATAAAGCATCCGGTCAAGCGCGTCTTCGGAATCCGCGGCGCAAACAATGCGTTCTATGGGATAAATCTCTGCAAGCGATTTCACGGTTTCAAGACTGAGGGTTTCGAACTTTTCTATCGCCGCCTTCACCAACCGCTTGCGCTTAAGCATTCTTTTGTAAAAGTTTCGCAGCACGGTATTGACGGGCTGCCAGCCCAATTCCGCCCTGGATCCTGCGCGCTCTACGCGCATGCATTCTACCATAAACTTGCATACAATCGTTTTTGCCCTCTCTTGCGCCGAAATGATGTCGGTGTTGGAATTCATATCATCGTACTATCGTGCATCTTGTCGCAATCATGCACCGTGCGCCCACGTCCTCGACAGCGGCGTACGGCACGTGGACTTTGACCGGCCTGCCCGAATCAATCCGTTCGCGGCCGTCGTAATACGAACCTTTGCCGAATGCCTCTTGCCATCTTTGTTCGGTGAAGACTTCTATCTTTTTCGGCGGGAATTTTTTTGTGCCGGCGGTGATTTCTCTGAACCAGCTTATGTTGCAAACCGTCGAAGTCGGAATCTCCGCCAATTCATACGTTATTTCGCCGTCAAGGCCGATGATGGCGTATGTTTTTTCGATTTTTTCCCGGGGGTTCTCCCATGACTGATTCTGTGCTATGTACCCGATGACGTAACCCTGCATCAATACGAATCCTTTGACGGCGAATTCGGTATCGGAAAAGCCCGGGTATGCCAAAACGAACCTTTTCGACGCCGAATCCAGTTCGCCAAGGTATCCGCGCATCGCCGGTCCGTACAAATTCTTTTGATATTGCAGTGTCGGCTTGTCCAGAATATTTTTGTCATCCTTGGCATGCGCAAGCCAGAAATTATAATAAGCATTCGGATGTATGATTCCGTCGACCATCCAGAAGTTTGTCATAATTTGTAATTTCCTATAGAAGTCTTCGCCGGCATTCCGGAATATAATGTCGCAGAACAGGTTTTGTTCCACAATCTTGTTTATATTCTGTGTATATTCGTTCATGAAACTTTCCGGAAAATTTATGCCGCGGCAAGTGAACGATTTCAAATCATACGCATTCATCCCGCTTGCTTTTCCCCTCAAGCCGGCTGGGTCGGCAAGGAATTCGGCAAAACTTTGGTATGTGCGGGCGTCGCAATTGTAATTCTTCGCTCTTTTCTTTATCGATTCATTGACAAGTCGTATTGCTGTTTTCATATTGCGCCTCTTTTGAACGACCGCCGCGCCGCGCCGGTTTGTGGGCGCCATTGTATTATATAATTACATTTTGTCAAGCGTCGGACGACTTATAATCCCCTTACATATTTCTTGACTTCATTCCTGCGCGGGTATATCATTCCCGCATCTGATATTTACATACAGGGCGCGGGTGCCGTCGGCGCGCCGGCTGATGGGTTCGATGGAAATAAACAAACAACAAAAAGGAAAAGAAACATGAAGAATATGAAGAAAATTAATGTAAAGGATTTGGCGAAAGTGCTTAAAGTCGGCGGATGGATTGTCGCCGGCATGCCCGCGATTTGGGCGCTTGGCAACTTGTTGTCGCTTTCGGCCCTTGTGTCTTGCGTGCTTTTTATCGCGGTTCTTACGATTTCATTTCTGGACAGGAACTGGCTTAAAAAAGCGGGCAAAGATGTCAAGAAGATTGAAATCTGGTGGTGCCTTTTGCCGCCGGTTTATCTCTTCAAACGCGCAAAGCTTTTGGGCGGTAAATTGACCGCGGTTTGGATCTGGTCCGGACTTTTTGCGATTGGGCTTATCTTTGCGCTTATTTCCGGTGGTAATAATCCGGCGGCGCAATTTAATGCGCAATGCATGCAGGGTCTGCGTTCCGACGCTCCGGTTGAAATCGCACAGAGATATTGCGATTGCATGACGGAACTTGCCGCGCGGGTTAACTTTATTCCGGAAGTCCTTGCGAACCCGCAATTGCAACAGCATTGCGCGCGCGTCGCGATGAGATTGCAGTAAAGAAAAACAAACAAATAAAAACCGCGCGCCGCGCGGTTTTTATTTACTCGGCGATTTGGTGGCAGGAACGTCCCTTATGAGACGAGAAGCGCACACATTGCAGGTCAAACCGCGATAACCACTTCTTCTTTTTTGTAGTCTAAATTGTATTTGAAAGTATTTCCGAACGGCAGAAAGTGACATATGCCGGACATAAGAAATGAACATACTGCCGACATAAGCTAAACTATTTTTAGTAGCTTTTCAACGTGGTTTTTATATATTGTCCACTATAGTGGACAATATATAATGGATGCTGTAAATTGCTTTTCGTAAATATATGAATTACAATTACTCTCGAAAATTCAAAAGGAGATTTAATGTTCGTACCTAATCTTGATTTGTTGCACAAAAGCTCTGAAAGACCCGAACGAGAGCCGTATATTGCGATATTCAGGAAAGGTGAGAAAATTTTGATATACATTGCGGAAAAGCATAGTGCCAACGAGTCTTTCGATATGACGGATTTTTGTTTTTCGGACAAATCTCCGGCCGCACCGCAGGTAGTACTTGTAGAATTTGAGCGGTCCGGAAGAAAAGCAGGGACTGGCGAGATTCATGGCAACAATTTAGCCTATGCGGCCGCACGCGCCACAGAGTGCGGACTGCCGGTAATCTTTGCGGATTTATCTCGGGACGAATGTCTGGATGTTTGGCGTAAAAGGTATCCGGAACGCATATTTACGGATGAAGATTTGCGGAGAGCTCGAAGAACCGGTAGACCGAGCACAAACAAAGGCGAGGACAGTTTACTTTTATATGAACTTGAGTTATATGGTCGCGATCCTTTTATGGTAAAAAACATAGTGGCGGCATTAAACAAATATGAAGTCGTTTTGGCAGTATTTGGTGAAGGACATTATCGCGCCCAAAGACTTGTTCTGGAAGACATTATGGGCAAGCCGGAATATATAAAAGATGTCCCGAATACGCGCGGCGATTTCAGCAATTGTAAAATTGTCCCGATAGATTTAGGTGTTACAATAGCAGAACGATAAACTATTGTCCACTATAGTGGACAATAGTTTATCTGATTTCGACTTGAAGTTTTATATCAAATAAATTCAACAGACGTAAAATTGTTATAAATTCGGGATTGCCGTCCGATGATAGCATTTTATAAAATCCGCTTTTGGAAATTCCCAGTGTTTCAAAAATAGTAGAAATTCTGTGATGCGTTTTCGAGAGTTCTTTTAATACAGATTTAATTTTTTCTATATCCAAATTATCCAATGCGACGGATAGTTCGCCAATCAATTTTGGGTCGATTTCTTTATTTTTCAAAAAATGTTCCCGCTCAATCTTTGGCTTGGATAAAAGTGAAAAACGCATATTGCTCTCCTTGGGCTATATGCATCATTATAATGTTGTCCACTATAGTGGACAAGCATTTAATTAACGCGGCATAAATAAAACAAAGACATAGTTGGAAAATATTGGTGTTTTTATAGTTTATGAGGTGGCGTTGCTTGCTACATATCCGGGACATAGAAATCGGAGATATTGCCGACATATATCAAACTATTTTTAATAGTTTTTTAACTTGTCTACTATAGTAGACAAATTATCGAACGGTTTTTCGTGATCCAATCGTACGGGAAATTATTTTGAACATCACTTCTTCTAAATCTTCTTTGCAGCCGCTGTCATAGTATTCTTTGATTAAAGGATACGATACTGGGAATACATCATCCACGCCACATCCCTTGTGGTAATCTTTCGCGGCAGAATCAATATTTCGAATGCAACAATCAAGACCCACCACCAATGCCTGTTCATAGTGGAATTGCCATCCTTTATAATCCACTTTTTCCATAAATTTGACGATTTTATTATTTTTTGCCCATTCTTCTTTTAACAATATATGCAAGCCTTCGTGAGTAAAACCAAAATCATGCCCCGGGCGACGCATTGTTCCCATGCTGACATTGGGCTCGAACCATATTGCTGCCTCTGCCGTTGCTTCTGTGGGAAATACATAGAAATCATCCCCCGGTATGCGCTGCGTGGCAAGTTCCATTTTTTCAAGGGCTTCGGCGAAATCGAAACCGTTCGCGCATTTTTCAAACAAAGCCTCTCTGTCTTTCAATGTTTCCCGCCAGTAATCCCGATAGAATTTTTCCCAGCTTTTCCGCAAAGCCCGATCGAAATTAACTTCAGTAACACCCATGTGAACGTTCTCCAAATCGACCGGCTTTTCCCAGATTTTATTGTCCATTATGTATTGCATGCCGGTTTCATATATTCGCAAACGTTTTTTCGGCTTCCAATCAGACGCATAAAAATTCTGGCCGGTGCGGGTGCAGTACTGGGGTTGTATTATTTCTTCAAATATTTCACTGTCGATTGACTGACGCACTTTTTCATTCTGCCGCAAGGCATACTGGTTGCCCTGCACCCCCAGCATCCCGTAAATATTCAACGTATGAATAAAAAAGTTCACCGCTTCGTTACAGCTGATGATTATTTTTGCGTTTTTTGTGGTTACTACTTTATTCATTTCTTGGTCCGCTTATAGGTAATTTTGAATATTATAAATCATATTTTTACATAAACAACCTCAAAAGCGCTAATTATGCTTGTCCACTATAGTGGACAAGCATATGCGAACAGCCGGATATGGTAGGCATGTCTCCACATATAATGATTGTTATACGAAAAAAGAAAAAATAATAGAAAAATGCGTTGTCCACTATAGTGGACATAATTGTAAAATATTAGCGTTCTTGTAGTTTAAGCGCACGCATCCGGCCTTTGCCCGTTGGGCTTCGGCGGACAGGTTGCCCGCTACATATACGGAACTATTTTTCATTATCTGCCCTGTCGCATTTGTGACAAGGCTTGCTTTATTATCATAAATTCATTGGTGCCGAAATAAGCATAGCAATGCACAAAAAAGGCCGCTTCAAGCGCTTTGTCGTCGATGTTCTTGTCGCTTGCTATTTTTTGCAGCCGTTGCAACAAATCAAAGGCCTCCGGGATTTGTATCCGCACGATGCGGTTTTTGTCGGCCGACTTCGCCTTTTCTTTCACGATGGCGTACATTTGATTCCACTGCACCGTAAAATCGTTCATCAGATTGCGCATTTGCGGGGCAAGTTCTCCCGTGGT
>Ga0123353_10001553_pt1 | contig 28146 bp, 20 predicted proteins | sample TergutLab28metaG_3_FD_92763 | JGI IMG/M metagenome (GOLD analysis project Ga0123353, IMG submission 92763) | Labiotermes labralis P3 segment gut microbial communities from Petit-Saut dam, French Guiana - Lab288 P3 | ecosystem: Host-associated > Arthropoda: Insects > Digestive system > Gut ...
AAGAAAAGTGAAAAAGTAAGTTCCACTCAAAGCAGAGAAGTGGCTTTTACGTTTGCACTAAGTTCCAGTAGAATTGGATGATGGTACCTACCCACCGGAAAGGAGGTCACAATGGTAGCACCATCAAACAACGGCAACAGACAACATCTTACATTATCTGATCGGATATACATTGAACAAGGACTAGAACGCCAGCTTGCTTTCAAAGACATCGCAGCCTTCATAAAAAAAGATGCTACCACAATATCAAAAGAAATCCGCAGGCATCGCCTTGAGAAAACCCAAGACAGAAAGACCGCCCTGTGCATTCATCGAGGCGAATGTACAAAAACCAGAGTGTGCAATATGCACAGCAGCCGTTTTTGTGGCGAAAAACTATGTGGGAAATGTACGCAACGGAACTGTCACATTTATTGCCGTGAGTATCAGCCCGTTGTGTGCAAAAGGTTAGTACGAGCGCCCTATGTCTGCAATGGTTGCGGAATAAAGAGTTGTCGGCAAAGTACAAAATACTACTATCGAGCGGGATACGCCGATCAACAATACCGTCAAGTTTTGTCCGACTCACGCAAGGGCATTAACAAGACGCCGCTGGAGTTGGATAATATGGATCGCATTGTATCTCCGCTTCTGAAGCGCGGGCAATCCCTAAGCCACATCTATGTTAGCCACGGTGAAGAACTTGGATGCTCAAGGCGCACTTTGTACCATTACATTGACCAAGGTGCTTTTTCGGCCGGGAACCTAGACTTGCCTCGGAAAGTAAGGTACAAGCCTAGGAAAAAGCGTCGCCTAACCCCAAAGGAGATTCCTTCTTACCGTAATGGCCGGACGTATAAAGATTTTCTTGTTCACCAGGAAAACAATCCTGATGTCAATATCGTGGAAATGGATACGGTAGAAGGTGCAAAAGGCGGCCCTGTCCTGTTGACCATGCTATTCCGTAGCTGTGGTTTTATGATAATTCGTCTGCTGGAGCGCAACACACAGGACTGCGTGTGCAAAGTGTTTAATGCGCTGGAAAAATGTCTAACCGCGGAAAAAATGCTCGACACCTTTCCGGTTATCCTCACTGACAACGGTTCGGAGTTCAAAAACCCTTCCATCATCGAAACAAGCATTTCCGGCGCCAAGCGAACAAGGGTTTTTTACTGTGACCCAATGGCTTCATGGCAGAAAGGGCGGCTAGAGAAAAATCATGAATTTATCCGTTATATCCTGCCAAAAGGAGCGTCGCTTGGATCTCTTTCCCACGGCGATGTCACTTTGATGATGAACCACATTAACAGTATAGCCAGAGCCAGCTTGAATGACAATACCCCATTCGAGTTGGCTTCCTTGCTTTTGCCTGCAAAACTGCTTCACTTCCTTGGAGCGAAAGCAATTCCCCATGACCAAGTCCTCCTTAAACCGCACTTGATCAAATCTGCAAAAATGAGAGATCGGCAATGATTTTGAAGCGATAAGCTCTCAGATGTAACTAATTTCTCGGTGGGTATGCCAGAAGTCTCTTTTCTAAGGCGAGTGGACGTTTCTCTTGCACGCGGCGTGCCGCTTGCCCGCTTTGCTGTGCCTTGATGCTTCTTTTTTAGGGCAGTTGTCTCTTGGTTGACTACACAAAGCACTGTAATATCTACTTGTTTTTGCTTGCCTACCAAGCGCTCTGGCGATTTCTTTTGCATCACAGGACTTTACTCTTGACGGAACTTACTTTTTCATTCAACCAAGGAAGATTTATGAAAGATTTATTTTGAGATTCCCTGTATGCAAAGTGCGTGAACCTGAATACGCACCACTAATTCCCAGCATGAGAGGATTGCCGCTTGTCGGCATCCTCTCTATTTTTAGTAGAGGAGGGTTTAATCTTGAAGAAGGAGAAAACCGAAAATGCGGCTCTGGATGATGTTCTCTATACCGAGCTGAAATCTACAAAACCCTCTAAGAAAAATTTTCGGTTAAGGAGATTATGGCCTTTGTAAATGTCCCGAAAGACCTCAACAAGATCAAGAACAAGGCACTTTTCAATCTGACCGCCAGACAGCTTATCTGCTTCGGCACAGCGGCGGCTATCGGGGTTCCGGTATATATTTTCACACGCGGCACCATCGGCGATACAGCGGCGGCACTACTGATGATCGGGTTGATGCTGCCGCTGTTTTTCATTGCCATGTACGAGAAGGACGGCCAACCCGCTGAGAAGATATTGCGGAATATGATCCGAACAAAGTTCTACTTTCCGGGCAAACGCCCGTACCGATCAGAGAATCTATATGAAACTTTGGAAATGGAGGCGAGAGTCATTGCCAACAAAACAAAAACAGCAGCAAAAGCGACTGCCGGCAAACATCAGGCAGGCAAAAGCAAATCGCGCTGAGTTAAAAAAGCCTGCTCCAAACAGAGGTAATACAAAAGTGCCGTCCGCGTCAAAAGCGGGCGGCACTTCATCTTTGATGGCGAGAATTTTCGGCAGAGCCGACAAGCCACAGACAGTGCAGCAGTCTATCCCCTACCGGGAGATGTACAAAGATGGCATCTGCCACGTAAGCGGCAAGCTGTACACCAAGACCGTGATGTTCAGCGACATCAACTACCACCTCGCGCAAAACGAGGACAAGACGCAGATTTTCGAGAAATACTGTGACTTCCTCAACTACTTCGATTCCTCCGTGACAGTGCAACTATCATTCATTAACCAGCACGGCAACCCGGAGGAATTTAACCAGTCCATCGACATTCCGGCACGGGACGATGCCTATGACGATATTCGCCGTGAGTACGCAGATATGCTGAAAAACCAGATGGCGAAAGGCAATAACGGCCTAGTCCGAACAAAGTATATCACCTTCGGCATAGAAGCTGACAACTTCAAGGCGGCGAAAATGCGGATCGAGCGCGTGGAAGCAGATATTTTGAACAGCTTCAAAGTCTTGGGTGTTGCGGCGCGTCCTCTCAACGGCGTGGAGCGGCTGGAGGTCATACACGGACAACTCCACCCGGACGGCAAGGAAAAGTTTTTGTTTAGCTGGAAAGACATCGCCCACGCGGGGCTGACCACCAAGGACTATATCGCTCCATCCGGCTTCGATTTCCGTGACGGGCGCTCACTCCGCATCGGAGCGCACTACGGCGCAGTCAGCTTCTTGCAGATTCTGGCGCCGGAACTCACCGACCGTATGCTTGCGGATTTCATCGACTTAGATTCCCCGACGACGGTGACGCTCCATGTGCGCTCAATCGACCAGAGCGACGCGATTAAGATGATAAAGCGCAAGCTGTCTGACCTTGAAAAAATGAAAATCGAGGAACAAAAAAAGGCTGTACGCGCAGGGTACGACATGGACATTTTGCCAACTGATCTTGTGACCTATGGCACCGAAGCCAAGACCCTGCTGGAAGATTTGCAGAGCCGGAATGAGCGAATGTTCCTTGTGACCGTGCTGGTGATGAACACGGCAGAGCGAAAGCAGAAACTGGAAGATAATGTGTTCTCTGCGGCGGGTGTGGCACAGAAATACAACTGTGCGCTCAAACGCCTAGACTGGCAACAAGAGCAGGGACTGATGAGTAGCCTACCTCTCGGCGTGAACCAACTCGAAATTAAGCGGGGGCTGACCACCTCATCGGTGGCAATCTTCATACCATTCACAACCTGCGAACTGTTCCAACGGGATGAAGCATTGTATTACGGCTTAAATGCCCTGTCCAATAATCTCATCATGGCAAGCCGTAAGGCACTCAAAAATCCGAACGGACTGTTCCTCGGCACCCCAGGCAGTGGCAAGAGTTTTTCGGCCAAAAGAGAGATAATCAACGTGTTTTTGCTCACCGGTGACGACATTATTATTTCAGACCCGGAGGCAGAATATTTCCCGTTGGTAGACAAACTTGGTGGAGCCACTGTCAAGCTGTCTCCAACTAGCCCACACTATTTGAACCCTATGGATGTCAACCCCGACTACTCCGATGAGGAAGATCCACTCACGCTCAAATCAGACTTCATCTTGAGCCTTTGCGAACTGATCGTTGGCGGTAAAACGGGGCTGGAGCCTGTAGAAAAAACAATCATCGACAGGTGCGTTCGGCTGGTTTATAGGGGCTACCTCGCCGACCCGTCGCCGGAGAAGATGCCAATCCTAGAAGATTTATATAATCTGCTTCGCATTCAAACCGAGCCGGAAGCACATCGGATTGCTACCGCCCTTGAAATCTACGTCACCGGCTCCCTCAACGTGTTCAACCACAGGACGAATGTGGATATTCAAAACCGCATTGTATGCTACGACATCAAGGAGTTGGGGAAGGGTCTGAAAAAGATCGCCATGCTGGTGTTGCAGGATGCCGTTTGGAATCGGGTGACAGCCAACCGCGCCAAGCGTCGCACAACTTGGTTCTACATAGATGAGATGCACCTCTTACTGAAAGACGAACAGACCGCGGCCTACACGGTTGAGATTTGGAAACGCTTCCGTAAATGGGGTGGGATTCCGAGTGGTCTGACGCAGAACGTCAAGGATTTTCTGCTCTCTCGTGAGGTGGAGAACATCTTTGAAAACTCGGACTTCATCTATATGCTCAACCAAGCGGGCGGCGACCGACAAATTCTCGCCAAGCAGCTAGGTATATCGCCGCATCAGCTATCCTACGTGACCCACGCCAACGCCGGAGAAGGGCTTTTATTTTACGGTGATACGATCATCCCATTCGTCGATAGATTCCCAAAAGATTCTGGTGAAATCTACTCATTGCTAACAACTAAGCCCTCGGAAATCAAGGGGGCATCTGTATGAGTTTGATGGACAAGTTAGGTGCGGCAAAGGAAAAATCTGCGCTCTGTGAGTTTGATGTCACGATAACCGAAACATTCAAAAGGACAGTAACAGTGACGGCTAGAGATCAATGTGAAGCAGAGGAAATCGTGAGTGAGAATTGGAATAACGACGAATACCTCATTGATGCCGAACATTTCACGGGTGCAGACTTTGAGGCTGCTCCTGTCAAACGCGAACTGCCCGCACGGGGCACAGAACTATAATGGGAAGGAGAACTTCACGCTATGAGCGAAAACGCGACATCCACGACATCCGTGCCCCTTGCGGAAAACGAATACGTCCAAGAACTGTTCGGCATACTCCGCGACAACGGCAAGGACACAGCAGGGCTTTCCGTCCTGTTGAATCATGTACAGGGCATGGAGGACTTCGTTAAGCAGGCGGAAAGCAAGATTGCGGATATGAAAGTCCAGCTTGACGAGATGAAAGAAATCCAAAGCCACCCGATCAAAACCGCGCTCCAGAACACTATCAAGGCATTGGAGGCACGGGTTGCGGAGGTAAAAAGACAGCTTACCGAACTGAAATCCAACATTGTCGAGGGGTGCAAAAATGCTATCGCCGCATTTAAGGACAGAGGTATCGCCGCCCTAGATAATCTTGTGTCATTCTTCCGTGTGAAAAGCTGCCTGCAAAAGATCAAAAATAGTGCCATTGCCGACATCAGCGAGTGCGATAAATCTCTGGCACAGATCGAGCGTTTTTCAAAGGAATACCACAAGGCAGGTCGCTCCATTCTCAATATGGCGCGGCTTTTTGTTGGCATAAAGCCTATCGACAAAGTGAAAGAATCCGGCAAGTTGGCAAGGGCAATGGGTGCGCCGAGCCGTGCCCATAAAGCCTGTATGGTCAATATCCGCGATGGTGCAAGCTCAATGCTTCACAGGCTGGATCAGCTCTCTAAAGATGCAGACATGAAGCGTAACACAAGGGCGACTGCCACGAAGAAGCCCTCTCTGATGAAGCGCTTACAGGAGAAAAAAGTGTTAGTCAAGCAGAGGGAACTTGAAAAGCCAGTGCCGGAGCGCGCGCCGAGAGCGCATGGGGTGGATACTAGAACCTAGACAAGGGGTGATGATGAACATATTTACAAAGACAGATTTGACCACGATGCAGAACTACTCGTTATCTGTAAAAATCGGGCGGACACAGGCGCGAATTATGGAGTATTATAATGCCCTGGGCGGCAAAATCTATGTCTCTTGCTCATTTGGTAAGGACTCCATCGTGCTTTTGGATATTGTGCGGCGCATATATCCGAATGTATTGGCTGTCTTCTGTGACACGCAGCTTGAATATCCTGAAATTAGACAGCTTGCAAAGACGTTCCCAAACGTAGAGTGGTTACGCCCGGATATGACTTTTGCCGAAGTGATTGAATCAAAAGGGTATCCTGTTGTTGGAAAAGAGCTGTCGCGGACGATCTATTACGCCCGCCGCGGCTCTTTTTGGGCACTACAGAAAATGGACGGCAAGTTCAAGGATGGCACAAAAGCCGAAGTGTATCAGCGATTTATCAAGTACAAATACCTGCTAGATGCACCGTTCCCGATCTCTGATGCGTGTTGTCACGAAATGAAGATTAAGCCTTTTCAGCGTTTCGAGAAGCGATCCGGCCTGCACCCAATTACGGGAGTAATGGCAGAGGAAAGTTACCGACGACAATCAGCATGGATGAAAAGAGGATGCAACTCTTTCACCGGCAAGCAGGTGATGTCCGCCCCTCTTAGCTTTTGGACTGAGCAAGACGTGCTCCTGTATCTAAAGCTGACGGGCATTCCCTATGCATCAGTTTATGGCGACATTGTGGAGATCGGCGGGAAGCTGAAAACGACCGGTTGCCGTCGCACGGGTTGCTTTGCCTGTATGTATGGCATGAACCGAGAGAAGGAACCGAACCGCTACCAGCGTATGAAGCTGACGCACCCGAAGCTATATGACTACTGTGTCAACACCTTAAAATGCGGCGCAGTCTTGGACTACATGGGTGTGAACTACTAAGTAAGAATAATCCCCAGCGGGTCTGATTATACAATCAGGCTCATTTTTAATGGAAATGAAAGGAACTAAATCTATGCAGATGAAAAGAAGAAATATGAAAACCTGCACACTGGCAATGCTGCTTGTGCTCCTTACCATCTTAAATCTTGGTACTAGCGCATTTGCACGAAACTACCCATCAGAAGCACTGAAGACGAGTGCATTGACCGTGCAAGAGACACATACAGTAGAGCTATCACAAGAACGGAGACACCCTAACAAAACAGCAGAAGAGGCACTGTTGGCAGATTACTTAGTAGATGCTTTGCAATACTTAACGATTGATGAGTATGGCAACACATTCTACGATGGTGCGCTCATTCTTTTCCCGCCATCCTATGCGGAATTGCGCCCTGAACAAGAAGCAGCATTGAAGCTAGGTTTTGCGCCAGATACCCCAACTGACGCAGGCGCGCCTCAACCTTATGATGGCGTACCTATTAGCAGGTTCTTTAATTGGTTCGGACTTGGGCGGAGTAGTTGGCCTGCAAGCGGTCATATCACGAACAATGGACAAGCATCAGCAAATAATGACCACGGATTTGCTTCGTGGGGCGACTGGTTTAGTCTCACGTTTGAGGGGCAAACACTACCCGCTTTTTGTGTCCAAAGAAACGTAGCGGGGCCTGGAACCGGTATGCCGCATCAAATATGGGATGCAGGAGATAGACCGGATATTGCCATTCTTACACGGATTTTGTATTTTGGCTGGGGCGGCCCAGGCAATGTCTTTAACAGCAATCAGAGAGACATGGGCATTATCTCTACGTCTCTTGTCTTGCACCATGTTGTGACAGAGGGGAACAGCAATGTCGATGATATGGCTTCCTCTGCGATGAGCGGGGTTCGTACTTTGGTAGCGGCAGTGCGGAGTAGTACACCAACGAGTGGGAATCTGCAAGTGCTGCTTATATCTACCAACGCGCCGGGAATACAGAACTTGATGACTTTGCGAGTGCTATCTGATCCAGACCCTGATCCGGGTACGCTCCGCATCATCAAAACGTCTGAAAGCGGTAATGTGTCCGGCATCCGATTCCGCGTCACAGGACCGGATGGCTTCGATCAGACGGTAACGACGTCCGCAGACGGCACCATTGACATTCCGGGCATCCAACCGGGAATTTATACAGTAACAGAACAAAATCTCGGAGCCGAATATCAACCGCAGCCACCGCAGACGGTAACGGTGGTTGAGAATCAGACAGCGGTTGTGACCTTCCACAACAGGCTTAGTACAGGCGGAGTACGGATAGTAAAAACGTCGGAATCCGGTATCGTTTCCGGGATTCAATTTCACGTTGTCGGAAACGGTGTGAACCAAACCGTGACAACTGCGGCGGACGGTTCTATCACCATTCCGGGGTTACAGTCTGGAATGCAGCTCACGGTGTCTGAAGTAGGCTTGGGGCCGATGTATCAGCCTCAATCGCCGCAGACAGTGACAGTAATAGCGGGGCAAACAGTCACTGTCTCTTTCCACAATCGACTGATTCGCGGCGGTGTTCGTGTGCCGAAGATTGATTTAGAGCGTGGAGATAATACCGCCCAGGGCGATGGCACATTGCAGGGCGCAGTATTTGCGATCTACAATGTATCCTCGCACCCCATCTTTGTAGGCAGTACAGCTATACAACCAAACCAACGCGCCACAACGATTGCCACAGGCGTGGACGGTTGGGCGACTACAGCGAATGACACCTTATCGTGGGGCGATTTCGAGATTTTTGAGATCACACCATCAACAGGCTATCATTTGAATACTTCTTGGTCACAGCGCTTCTCTATTCGTGCGCATGGTGTGATCGTAGAGCCAGCCAATCAAAACCCGTTGCCGCAACAAATTATCCGCGGTGGCCTCCGTGTGCAAAAGGTTGATGCAGACAGAGACACAAGCCCTCAACCCGGCGTTCCTGCAAATACCCCGCAGGGTGACGCAACTTTGGAGGGTGCAGTCTTTGAGATCATCAATCGCTCTACCGCGCCTATCCTGAGACTGGATGGCACTGTGGTCATGCCGGGTGAGGTTGTAATGACTATCACAACCAATGCCGCAGGTGTTGCAGAAACAGCCGACAATGCTTTGGCCTTTGGCAGATACGAGGTGCGCGAAACTTCCCCGCCAATGCACGGCTACTTGCTTAACAATGCTTGGAGCACAATCGTTGAGATTCGTGCAGAGGGCGTTATCGTTGAAGCGAATACCAATGTGCGTCAATATGTGATCCGCGGCGGCGTAGAAGTTGAGAAGCGGGACAGGGAATTGAACTTATTAGAACGTCTCGCTCACATCTTCGGACGTGGAGCGCAGGGTGACGCGACTTTGGCGGGTACTGTCTTTGACATCACCAACCAGAGTACGCACTCGGTATTTGTAAATGGGCAGTGGTTTGAGCCGGATGAAGTCGTAAAGTCCATCACGACATTCTATGAGATCGTGGATGGCACCCGCATGGCGGTTGCAAGAACAAGCCGCTATGCACTCCCTTATGGCTCTTTCCAAATCCAAGAGGTGAAGGAAAGTGAGGGCTATTTGCTCACAGATGGAGAGCCGCGATTCTTCCAAATTCGGGAACATGGTGTGATCGTGACAGGTACGATTGAAGACGATGACCTGTTGTTTACCAACTATGTCATCCGAGGCGATGTCCGTGTCGAAAAATGGGACTTGGAGCTTGACGCTTCCGAAGCCATCGGCGGCAGAGACCCTGAGAATGGAACAACGCTAGAGGGCATCGAGTTTACGCTGTGGAACCGGAGCAGACAGCTTGTGTTGGTGAACGGTGAGTTGTTTGAACCCGGCGAGATCATCATGACGCTCCTGACTTTCTGGTGCGATGACAATGAGGCATATATTGCGGAAACGACTGGTAGGGCTTTGCCTTACGGAACATACGAAATCCGGGAAACCATGACGAATCAGTCGTATTTGCTCTCTGATGGCGCACCGCGTTTCTTCCAAATTCGGGAAGATGGTGAGATTGTCACGGTCGATGTAGATGGTGTGTCGCTGATCTGGCGCAACCAAGTACGCCGTGGTGATTTTAGTCTCGTCAAGATCATGGCTGAGACCGGTCGTCGCATGGCTTACGTGCCTTTTGAGATTACCAACATGACCACGGGTGAAAGCCGTGTGATTGTGACGGATCGAAACGGGCAGTTCAGTTCTGCTGCTGACTGGAATGACCGCTTCCATAACACGAACGGCAATGACCATCTGCTTGAAATGGAAGCCGATGGTGAGACAATCACGCGGGAGGACATGGATTCTTTGGCAGGCGTCTGGTTCGGCTTGGGTGAGTTTGGCAGTATGGCGGAAATCCGGGATGATCTCGGAGCCTTGCCTTTTGGATTGTACTCCATCCGCGAAATCCCGGCAGAAACCAATCAAGGATTCGCTATGCTTGAGTTTACCTTCTTCGTGTATCGGCACGGTGTAGTGGTTGACCTCTCTACGCTCACGAACCATCCGATTCCGCCGGAGATCGGCACGACTGCATGGTGTACACAGACCCAAAACAACATCTCCGCGACAGGCGAAGTCACAATCATTGACACGGTTCACCTGCGTGGTCTGATCGTAGGCGAGACGTATACTCTGCGCGGCATCATCATGAACCAAGAGATCGAGGGCCAGCCGATTCTTGTAGACGGCAGGGCGATCCGCAGTGAGAGAACCTTTGTCGCGGAGCGTTCGGATATGGACGTTGACCTAGCGTTTACTTTTGACGCAAGTGCCCTTGCCGATACACACGCTGTCATCTTTGAGCGTTTGTATCACAACGGCAGACTTGTTGCGTCCCACGAAGACCCTGATGCTGAAAGTCAATGGATTCGCTTCCCGTATATCGGCACGACATTGTGGGAACGAGATACCGGCGAGAGCGTCATCGGGCCGGATGAGCGCGTGGTGCTGGTTGACCGGGTAGCGTTTCGCCACCTGATTCCGGGGCTTGAATACACCTTGCGCGGCTGGCTCATGGACAGAGACACCGGGCAACCGCTCCTGATTGACGGTGAGATGGTTACTGGTGAAACTGTATTTACGCCGGACGAGGCACACGGCTATGTCGATGTTATCTTCGAGTTTGACGCAAGAGGTCTGGAAGGCGCTACGCTGGTTGCGTTTGAAAGTCTCTATCTTGAAAGCGTTCTGATTGCAACACACCATGACATTGACTGCGAAGAACAAACCGTGTGGATTCCGTCCATCAGCACACTGGCATTTTGTGCGCAGACACTGACGGATTATGTGGCTGCGAAACGAACCGCAGTGGTTACAGACCGTGTTATGTTTGAGAATCTGGTACCGGGGCTCACTTATCGCGTTCGAGGTGTTCTGATGGATAGAGCAACGGGAGAACCGTTCCTTGTAAACAGCGAGACTGTGACCTCTGAGCTAGAATTTGTGCCGGCCACAGCGGACGGTTATGTGGAGCTTGATTTCGGCTTTGATGCGCGGGCATTTGCCGCCTATGAGCGCACAGCGGTTGTTGTGTTCCAGAGACTGTATCTCATCGCTACGGTGACGGATCTGCCAACTGAGGATGACACGGTAGCAGATGGCGATGTAGACGAAGAGGCAGATGATCCTACGGACGATGAAGCGGATACGGATGACGATGTGGGCGAAGACACCGATGATGTAGACGCAGAGGCCGCCAGTACGGATGACAATACGACTGCCGAGGACGCAGAGACCAACGATGACACTGATGCAGAGGATGAAGATGACACGCCAGAAGGCGAAGAGATTGAGCGTTTAATCGCTGTCCATGAGGACATTTACGATCTCGGTCAAACCGTCTTTATCGTACCCGGCATCATGTGGTCGAACGCGCGTGTGTTTACATCCCAGTTCAACTACATGACCGATGAGCAACTAATTGAAAACGGCACACAAGAAGCATATCCTTACAGCGGAAAACTCATCATTGATTTTGTTTCTATGGATCAGTTGATTCCAGGGCAACGCTATGTGATTCGCGGTATTCTAATGGATCATGCAACCGATGAGCCGTTGCGCATAGGCAATGAGACGATTACCTCCGAGGTGTACTTTACAGCGACAGGTCGCACAATGACACTGCGCTCTCCCTTTAGGCTGGATTCTTCGGAGTTAGCCGGTACAACATTTGTTATCTTCCAGCGCCTGTATCATGTGACAGAAGCCGGAACGGAAGCAGGGGCTACGGACAATGTTTATAGCTTAGTTGCTACAGACGAGGATATAAACAACCAAAACCAGACCATCTGGATTAGAACACCGGAACCTGAACCTGCTCCAGACCCTGAACCCGAACCAACGCCTACCCCGACACCAACCCCTACGCCTACACCACAGCCGACACCGACCCCAAGCCCTACACCGCCACCGCCATCTAAGGCACCGCAAACGGGTGACGAGACGAGCTTGCCGTGGTTGCCGCTCATCTTATCGGCACTGGGAATTGTTGCAGGCGGCGTTACTTGGTGGATGTATGAAAAGAAGACAAAGACGAAGTAGGCGGCGCGCACTCCATTGTGTGTTGACGCTTGCAATGGCGGTATGCTTAGGAGTATTTCTTTGGGCGGGAGATGAAATAAACACACAGCTACAGGAGTATCAAGCGGCGCGGTCAGAATATGCCGAGCTGCGGGAACAGATTGGGATTCATTGCCCCGCTGTGCCGTCCGCAGAGAACGGAGCCGCTACCGAGGGCACAGAGGGCGCGGAAGACATCGACTTTGATGTTCTCCGCGCCCTAAACCCCGGCACGATAGGCTGGATCACCGTGCCGGATACGGGGATCAGTTATCCAATGGTGCAGGGTAATGACAATAACCGATACCTGCATCATACATTTCTTGGTGTGCGTAACAACAGCGGCGCGATCTTCCTAGACTACCGCAATGCGCCCGATTTCACTGACGCTTTCACAATCGTCTATGGACACAATATGTTAGATGGTTCAATGTTCGCGCCCTTGCATAGCTGGGCTGGGGATCACTTTATCATCCACACGCCGGATGGCGTGATGAGATTTGAAGTGTTTGATCGTCAGGTCGTGCGCGCGGATGACGAATTGTTCCAACTCCGCAGCACCCCAGCGGGCAATGGGGCGCGGGTTGTGATGCTCTCTACCTGTGTGGCGGGTCAGCAGAGTATGCGGTATGTGATTCAAGGTCGCCACATCGTTCCATAAAAGCAACACGGGGCAGTATCGAGGCTTTTCGTTTTGATACTGCCCCCTTATATATTGCACCACGGGGAGGTGACAGAGCAAATTGAAACACGCAAAGCCTACACTGAAACATGAGAAAAAAGCGGATATACAGCAGGATGATAAAAAGCGCAAGGCGCAGAAAAAAGCATCTTATCGTCACAGCAAACCGTCCGAATTGCGGGAGCCGACCGACACAACCATGCTCAGGGACGCCTCGGTATCTGAGTCGGCGTTCAAACATCAAAATGATGGGCTGGAACAGCCACCGATCAGCGACACAATAACGGAGCAGACCGGGGCAGCGGAAGTGCCGGAAGCTACGACGGCGGGTGCGGCAAAACCCAAAAAGAACCGCAAGTTGGCAAAAGCCGAAAAACAAGTCGGGCGTACAGATGCCAAGCTGAATCAGGCGAAAGAGAACCTGCCCGCCAAAAAGAAGCCCCGCACAAGACTTGTTTTCGATGAAACCAAAGGCAAAGCGAAACGGGAGTTTTACTTTGAGAAACAGGTCAAACCCCAAGTGGAGCATATAAAGGGGCCGCTGTCCCAGCGCCCTGTCAAGATGGCGGTCAACAGTGCCATTGCCTTTGGGCACAAGAAAGTCTATCAGGCCGAAGATGAAAACGTCGGGGTCAAGGCAGGTCATAGGGGTGAAATGGTTGTCGAGGGCGGTATCCGCAGTGCGCTCCGGCATCGCAAAACCGCGCCATATCGCAAGGTAGCCAAGCTAGAGCGCGCGACTATGAAGAAGCGGGTCAACCTAAGCCATCGGCAGATGCTTGAACGAAATCCAAAGCTGAAAAGCAATCTGTTCTCCCGAATGTGGCAAAAACGCAACCTCAAAAAGCAGTACGCAAAGGCCGCACGGAATACGAAAAAAGCGGCGGCGGGCGCAAAAAAGACGGGTTCACTCACAGTCCGGCTGGGCAAAGCTGTCACGCGGCTCGTTACGAAAAACCCAAAGGTAATCATATTTCTCCTAATCGCCGGTCTGCTTATTGCCGTGATTATGATGCTATTTTCGTTAGGCGCAGGCATAGGGAGCAGTGGTTTAGGCGGTATCATGGGCGTAGTATATTTAGCCGAAGAGGAGGATATAAATGCTGCGGGGCTTGTATATACCGAATGGGAGACAGATTTGCATATTGCAATTTCAAATGCGGAGACAAGCCATCCCGGTTTTGACGAATACCGATATGAAATTGGTCACATAGGCCATGACCCCCATGTGCTCATGGCGTTTTTGACCGCCCGGTTTAACAACTTCACCTTCAATGAGATCGCCGGTGAACTGCGGGCACTCTTTGATGCGCAGTATAGTCTGTCGTTCATGCCGAGCGTGGAAATCCGTACTCGCACAAATGCCGATGGAGAAGTCGAGCAATATGAATGGCACGTCCTCACCGTCCGGCTCGTATCCATCCCACTCATGAATGTGATCCCGCCGCTTATGGACGACAACCAACGTCAGCACTTTGGTGTTCTCATGCAGACCCAGGGCGCGAGGCAACTTGTCGGTAGCCCTTTCCCGTTTAACTGGCTACCCCATGTCACCAGTCACTATGGCTGGCGGGTGCATCCGATCAGGGGCGACAGAGCACTCCACCTTGGCGTTGATGTTGGGCTACCTACGGGCACGGAGATACTGTCCGCCCAAGACGGCACAGTTACCTTTGCCGGATATAGCGGGGGCTTTGGAAACATTGTCATCATTGACGATGGCAATGGGATAGTGACGAAGTACGCCCACTGCCATACCCTGCTGGTCAGAACCGGCAATACCGTCGCTATGGGCGATGTAATCGCAACAGTGGGCAGTACGGGTGACAGTACCGGCCCGCATCTCCATTTTGAGGTGCTCATCAACGGCGCACACCGCAATCCGGTCTTCTTCGCTTTGACGAACCCCAACCTTTTCTCACTCGACGGCGGGGCTGGTGCCATGACTGCCGAGCAGTTCGCCATCCTGTACGCCGAGGCACGAAGACATTTGGGAGTGCCTTACCGCTACGGAGCCAACGGGCCAAACGCTTTCGATTGCTCATCCTACGTGGCGTGGGTCTATCGGGAAAGCGGCATCTATCCCTTACCGCGCACAACGGCGCAGGGCATATATAACCGCTCAACGCCTGTACCATTCGGGATGCAAATGCCGGGTGACATTGTGTTCTTCCACTCCACCTACAGCACCTCGGACTGGATTACTCACATCGGTGTCTATCTCGGCGGCGGACGCATGATCCACGCGGGATCGCCGGTGCAGTACGCAAATATCAATACACCGTTCTGGCAGCGGCATCTGGCGGGATTCGGTAGGCTTCCGTGGTAGGGCGATTTGATTCGGAATAACTGGCGTCTCTGCGCTTGTAACTTCTGTGAGGATACGGTATAATGCAGATAGTTGTAGGTGCCCAACTTTGAGAGGAATTTTGAACATGGAACGATTTCAACTATTAAACGCGGATACGCTGGTGCTTTCTTTTTCACATGATAGAACCCTGTTGGGCGATGTCTATCAGGATATTGTCGTGCATGAACCGAGCCAACTTCCGATTCGGCTCAAGAAACAATGTAATCATGAAGCGCTTGGGAATTGGATCAATCGACGTTCCGTGCCTGTAAATCGGCATCATATGGAAGCCATGTTGGGGGCATTGAATTTAGAGAAACCTTTCGACATTATGCGCTACTCTCATGCGCTCAGTCTGAATGACACCTTTTGGATGAAGGAAGAAAGTGAGCAGATCACTTTTGCAGAGATCAACCTCTACGACAATCAATTCGACGAGGCATTGGGTTGGATTGCCTTCACCGGGCTTCCAAGTGATATATCTCGCAATCTAAGTACACCGGAACTCACGACTGTAGGTGTGTTGCCAAAGTTTTGGCAGCGGATGGGTTTTCAAGACATCCGCTTGGTGAAAGGCGGTACAAGCGGATACTCCAATGCCGGTTACGAGCCGTACCGTGAAGTTGCCGCGCATATTATAGCAGATCAGCTCGGCATTGAGACCATCCCCTACCATTTGCAAAAGGTGAGTGGTAAGATAGCATCTGTTTCTAGGCTGTTTACGTCAAAAGAAACCGGGCTTATGACCGGTCAGGAGTATCTGGAGGATAGAACTTCTGTTGCGGGGTATAAGGATTTGCCCTTGCTGTTTCGCACTTTGAAGCAAGACGGTATCGACACGCGCCCCTTTTACGAGATGTGCTTTCTTGACTACATCATAGAGAACTTTGACCGCCACTTGAACAACTGGGGCTTTCGTGTTGACAACCAGACACAGCGCATTTTGGGCTTTGCGCCGATTTGGGATAATGGTATGTCCTTAGACTACAGCAAGCCGGACGATTTGCGTGAAAAGTTCGATTTTGCAAGTTTCAGCTTGAAATACGACTTCGTGAAGGACTGCGAATACACGAAAGAATTTGAGAGCATGGCAAACAGATTGCTTGTGAGCATCAAGTCTGGTGCATTATTCCAAGACATATATGATGCGACAAAAGACTACTACCCGGATCAGCAGCTTACAGAGAAAACCCTTGCGTTTGTGGAAGCGCGGTGCATGGAATTTTTAAGCCCGCTATCCTTGGAGATGGGGGAAAAGCCCTCTATGCTTGAGAGATTAGAACAGCATAAAAAGAACATCTCGGAGCAGTCACAGCAAGGCTCTGATGGGAGCAGGCCAAACTCGAAACATGAGCACGAACTGTAATTACGCAAACATTGCGTGAAGTGCCACAATGATAGCAGGAGACACAATGAAACGTGTCTCCTGCTTTTTTGTACATATACCGAAGGAGGACAAAAAGCATGAATCCGAAACTGAAACGTACTATCGCAGATATTGCGAAATCGAAAGCGAAAATCGCGGCGGAGCAGGCTCGTTTGCGGAATTTGGAACGGCAGAAAACCGATCAGGAAAACGAGGAGATCGTGGCCTTATTCCGCCGTGAGAAACTCAGCGAGGACGAGTTCACCGCTCTGGTGCGCGGGCATCGTGAGAACGAGAGCCGTCCTGACACCCCGGTCGTGCAGGAAAGCCCAGATATGGAGGGCACCGGCGATGAAGAAGAGTAAAATCATAGCCGCCCTTATCGTGCTCATGCTCTGCATGGGCATTTTCTCTGTCTCGGCTTCTGCAAACGCGCCCCCTGATCCGGACGCTGCGCAAAATACAACATCTAACACCACAAACGAAAATCAGTCTTCAACACCCACATATCCGAACCCGAACGAGCCGGGTGGGTCAAATGAAGAACCCACTGCCGCGCCCACACCGACCCCGGAGTCGCCGATTGTAGAGTCAGTGCCCTCGCCGCCCAATCCATTCACCCCGCCCGGTACAGGGACAGTAGTAGATAACGCTACCAGCAGCGATGGCAAGGAGTTTTTCACGATCCAAACCGAAGACGGCAACGTATTCTTCCTCATCATTGACCGTCAGCGGGGCGTGGATAATGTCTACTTCTTAAACGCCGTCACTGTGGAAGATTTGCTCTCCCTCGCCCAGCAGGGCGGCGAGCCGGGTGGTGACGATGATACCATCAGCGCGATCCCGCCCATTGAGCTGCCGGAGCCGGAGTTGCCAGAGCTACCTGAAATACCGGACGAGCCAGAGCCCGAACAGTCCACAGGCAACAACAGTAGATTGATTCTGATTCTAGCTGTCACCGCCGCTGTGGGCGGCGCGGCCTATTACTTCAAAATCGTGAAAGGTAAGCGGGGTAATTACGATGACGATCCGTATGATGAAGATGACGGATATGACAGTGACGACGAACCGGAGGACGAGGACATAGAGGATGACTACGACTATGAGCCGGAGGACGAGGGTGAGGATTGAGGTTAATTAACAGGCTGTGGTATCTTTTCCGCAAAACTCACTTAAACATTCGCGCTACATTGTGCTATAATATGTAGCATGAATGTTCAAGGTGGTGGTTTCAGTGGATGCCTTGAAGAATCAAATGAAACGAGTTATACTATGTAAAAGAAAAGATGAGGGGGAGGCGATTTTTTTGAACTGTACACTCATGCACAAGAACACGCCGGTTGTTGACCTTGTGATTGATGCAGATAGTGGCATCATTGACGAAGCAGGTCATGTCCACCATGAAGCGCATCTGCCCCTCGGGACAATTACTGTATCGGGGGTGGATGAAGGAAAACTGAGCCGTCATCTGCTGAGCAAATGGTGGAATGGTCGTACAATCCCTGCAAGCCGCGATTCGCTTGAGCGCGTATTACTTGAACTTGCAACACCTTTCGCTTCTGCCCTTGCGGTAAAATGTTATGGCCTGAGTTTGTCTGACCAATACTGGATTCGCCCGGACGGAACGGATTTAGAGTGGAGTAAGGTAAACTTTTTCCAAAACGAATTTTCTACGGATATGGGCGAACTATTATTCGGGAAAGAATTTCCGGATCGTAGCCGAATCAATGCGGTATCTCCGGATAACACATCTGACGGTTGGCTAGAAAAAAAGTGGATTATCCTAGATGGAAAGCGCCTTTTGATGAAGGGTGGAAGTGGACCCTATCAACAAGAACCGCTCAACGAGCTTGTTGCCTGCGCAGTGATGAAGCGACTGGAAATCACACATATTCCCTACACATTAACATTTGAAAACGGACAACCTTACAGTTTGTGTGAAACCTTTGTTACGCCAGAAACAGAACTGATTTCATCCCACCATGTGGCGAAAACAAAAAAGTGGGCGCAAGAGGATTCTCTTCACACCCATTTGCTGCGTTGTGCCGGCGAGTTAGGCATTCCCAATGTGCCGCCTGCCATTGAAAAAATGTTGGTGCTAGACTACATCATCGCAAATACGGATAGACATCACTTGAATTTTGGATTTTTGCGTCATGCCGAAACTTTAGAATGGCTCGGCTTCGCGCCCATTTACGACAGCGGAACATCTTTATGGCATAACACACAGTTTGTAGGTCGAGCGCCCCGCAGCAAATCGTTTGAAGGAACACATGAAGAACAGATCACGCTTGTACGTGATTTTAGCTGGTTCGATTATCGTGCATTGCATGACCTTGGTGGCGAGTGTGCAGAGATTTTTGCAAAGTCTGAATTGATAGACGAAAAGCGGCGTGACGCGCTGGTTAGAGCAATAGAAGCGCGCGTAAAAGAGATTGAGCAGATGCGCAACCGCAGTCTCGCCAAGCCTTCACTTGCTCAAAGGCTTGCGGCGGCAGAAGAAGGAAAAATCAAAGTGCAAGACGCTACACAGGAAAAGCAGTCACCACGCAAAGACAAAGACGAGCGTTAGATACACAGGGGCGTTACGCCTTACGAAAACGATATGCAAGACGACTAAACAAAAATACGATGAGCACAGCATTTGCCGCCCTTTCCGGGCGGCTTTTCTGTCTCCAAGGAAAGAGTGGAGGAATTATGTCTCAACATAAATTAGTCATCGCGGAGAAACCATCCGTAGCGAAATCTATCTCAACCGTCCTCGGCGCAAACAAGCGCGAGGGCGGTTTTTTTATCGGCAACGGCTACATCGTTTCCTATTGCGCCGGACATTTATTGGAACTCGCCCCGCCCGATGCCTACGATAAAAAGTATGCAAAGTGGCGGTTTTCCGACCTGCCGATCATCCCGGACAAGTGGAAGCACGTCCCGGTAAAGGGTAAGGAAACCCAACTCAAAATACTGAAAGAACTGATGAATCGCCCTGATGTGGGATGTGTCATCAATGCCTGCGATGCAGGGCGTGAGGGTGAGAACATTTTCCGCCACGTGTATAACTATGTCGGTTGTACCAAGCAAGTCTACCGCCTATGGATCGCATCGCTAGAGGACGCAGCGATCCGAGCAGGGTTCGACAACCTCAAAGACGGTGCAGAATACGACAAGCTCTACGCCGCCGCATACTGCCGAGAACGGGCCGACTGGCTCGTGGGGCTAAACAGCACAAGGCTGTTCTCCATTCTCTATGGTACAACCTTGAACACAGGGCGCGTTCAATCTCCGACTCTGGCTATGCTCGTGAAACGAGAGATGGACATTGAAATGTTCATCAAGGAGCCACTCTACACGCCGACCATCGACTGCGGCGACTTCGTGGCTTCCGGGGAACGGACAAAAGACAAACAGACTGCCGAAGAAATCCACGCCGCCTGCGGCGACAACACAGCCATCGTTCGTTCGGTGGAGCAACAGAAAAAGACCGCCGCGCCGCCGAAACTCTACGATTTGACCACACTCCAGCGCGAAGCCAATCGACTATTCGGCTTCACGGCGCAGCAGACCCTTGACTACGCCCAATCGCTCTATGAAAAGGCGATCCTGAGCTATCCCCGCGTGGATAGCCGCTACCTCACAAGCGATATGCGCGACACGGTGGGCGCACTGGTGGAATGGGCGCAAGGGATAATGTCACTCAACTGCGGAACAGATTTTGCACCGGACGTAGAGCGGCTTGTAGACGATAGCCGTGTCACAGATCACCATGCGATTATCCCAACCGCTCAGATCATCGACGCAGATATTCCCGCATTGCCTTTTGGGGAGCGCACCATTTTGAATCTTGTTGCCGCCCGCCTGCTCTGTGCCGTTGCACCTGTACACAGCTATGAAACCGTCACGGCAACCTTGGATTGCGGCGGCCATGCCTTTGCCGCCAGAGGCAAGTCCATTATTGCGGACGGTTGGAAAGAGATCGACAGGGCGTTTCGCGCATCGCTGAAATCGGAATCCGAAGCGGAGGATAACGAGACCGAGAGTACCTTGCCTGAACTTGCCGAAGGTCAAACATTCGACCACGTGACCGCTTCCATAAAAGAGGGCGTGACCACGCCACCCAAGCACCTCACGGAAGATACCACGCTTGTGGGTATGGAAACGGCGGGGATCGAAGATATGCCGGAGGACGCGGCGCGCAAAGGTTTGGGGACACCCGCTACAAGAGCCGCTGTCTTAGAGAAAATTATCAAGTCGGGATTTGTAGAGCGCCAGAAGAAAAACCTGATCCCAACGGAAAAAGGCAAAAACCTAATTGCGGTACTGCCGGATGTGCTGACCTCCCCCACGCTGACAGCGGGGTGGGAAGATATGTTGAAGCAAGTAGAGCGTGGTGAGATGACCGCTGATGCGTTTATGTACATCATCAAGGCGTTCACAGAATCTATTGTTGAGGTGAACAATACCCCGAAGCCGCAATTTTCCGCGCTGTTCAACAGTGATCGAACGGAATCCGAATCGCTCGGTGCCTGCCCCCGTTGCGGCGCGTCCGTGCGAGAAGGTGCAAAGGGCTTCTTCTGTGATACGCGCATATGTGGGTTTAAGCTGTGGAAAGCATCGAAGTTTTGGACTGCGAAGAAAAAAACGCTGACCGCGGCGATTGTTACCGCTTTGCTCAAAGACGGAAAGGCCGAGGTCAAGGGGCTTTACTCGGAGAAGAAAGCGAAAAGATATACCGCGATGGTTGTTCTGAGCGATACCGGCGATGGCTATGTCAATTTTAAGCTGGACTTTGGGAACAAGAGGGCGAGGCGATGAAATATCTGCTTATACCGCATATCCAAACACCAGAGGACTTGGGGGTTGCCATGCTTGGCAATCCCCATGCGTCTATTACTCCCGCTTTCCACGAAAACCGCATAAACCGTGCCGAATATGGGCGCAGGGTTGCGGAGCTGGAGGGTGGATTGTTCACGCCCCACGGGTATGCTCGGCCTATGAAAGACAAGGAGGCGTCGGATGCCACATGAATATACCCGCCAACGTCAAGGCCGAGATTTTACTATACACGATACGCTAATGGACGCTCTGGCGGCAAGCCGCAGAGACAGCGAAAACGCCCAAAAGGGCGAGCGCACAAAAAAATCGCTGTCTGAGCGTTTAGAGTATTTCAAAAAAGAAGCGGAGCGTAACGCCGTACCAGTTGACGGCGATGAGCCGCCTGAAAAGAGAGGGTTACAAAAATGACGTTCCATGACGTAATTGAAAAGATACTGCCGGAAGTGCGAAATGGTTCAGAGACGCCTTTTCGGATTTTCCGCGCAGACGGCGATGACTGGCGTGTTGGCTTCGCAAATGGTATTGGCGAGAACTATGATTGGGTCGCAGGCACAGGCGTGAATGACCCTTATGCTGTTACGTTCACCGGAAAAGACTTCGCTAACGCGAGCTATCCGAATATCATTGACAAGGTGCTGATCGCACGACTTCAGATGGAATATCAAGATGCCCAGAATAGCGGAGTAAGCACCAACAAGCTCCGTGTACTTTTAGAGTTCTGTAATGAAAACATCGGTGCGCTTTCGCCGGAAGCGGCTGACTATCTGATCGACTGCTACCGTCCACTTGCTACACTTGATGAGGTACTTCCGAGCCACTTGATATTCGGAAGTGAGTTGGATGTAGATCATGCGGAAGAAATGATTGCGCTTATAGAGAATCATGTTGAGGAGCACTTCAAACCTCAAGTGAAAGAGAAACGTGATAAGCACAATATTGAAGGGTATGAAGAAACGCTCAGTGTACAGATCGGTAGCCGTCGTATTCTTTTTGCTGAACTCCCCACATCTGATAAACCGTATTTCATCAGTACAATCCGCTGGGACAACTTCCTTGGCATAGAAGAGTACAGCGATGGCATAGCAACGGACGGCTATGTAGAGGCCATACGCATATTTGCAAAACGGATAGATGCGTTGGCAGAAGTTTTAGAGAATGAGCGGCGCGAATCCGGTCTGCCAATTCAAACATTGACCGTCGCTGATTGCATGGAGGGCAGTCAACACGTCGAATGGGAGGATGGGGAACTAATCATCGTCAGACCGGAAGCCCTAGCTCCTGAATATAGGAGCGCGGAACATCAACTCGCATTGTGCCTCGGCGGTTTCGGGGCCAGTCCTGATGGTTCCGGCAGAGCCGTATTTGTCAAAGAACTATACAGCGGCAAAGAGTACCGATATAACCGTCCTCAAATTGCGGGGCTTGCTGATCTAGCCAAACTGCCGACTTGGGCAAAAGATAAGCTGGCGGAGCATCATAGGTTGAACGAAGCCTTGAAAGAGCCGAGTGTGTTCCAGTTTGGAGGTTATCATTTCAAACCATATCGCAAATATGGCAAGGGTGAGATTCTGAAAAATAAAACGGTAACTGATCGCGCCCTGGGCAAAATGGAAAGTGATTTTGAACTTGGATTGTCAACCTATGACTGGCAGAAGGCCGGGACAGATTATTCGCATGAAAAATTCTACCTTGCATCCGGCAGCAGTGAAGCAGACGTTTTCCAATGTATAGAGAACGGCAAGCTGTATGTTCCGGGAGAAAACGAGCTTTTCTTGTATAAAGGGTTGCCGATAAAAGAGCGGCACAAAGAGACAGAGGTACCTGCAAAAAAGCCTACGCTGCAAGCAAGACTTGACAGCGCCAAGCAGAAATCGGCCCAGGGAAGCATCACCTCAAAAGACAATCGCAGCGATAAACCGACAAAACTAGGCGGGAGGGAGTGAGTAAGTTGTCCAAATCAACACAAGTCAAGGAGCTTACGTCAAAACTGGAGGAGGGAATCAAGGAGCTATTCAGTAGCGACAAATACGCCGACTATTTGAAAACCATGTCGCGCTTCCATACATACAGCACCCGTAACACTATGCTGATCTATATGCAAAAACCGAGCGCAACTTATGTAGCGGGTTTTGGGGCGTGGCAGACCAAGTTTAAGCGTCATGTTAAAAAGGGCGAAAAAGCCATAAAAATACTTGCGCCTACGCCATTCGTCATACGTGAGAAAAGGGAACAACTCGACCCTGAAACCCGCCTGCCTGTATTGGACGAAGAAGGTTTGCCGGTTATTGAATATACGGAGCTCCGATTGGCGCGGTTTAAGGCCGTGAATGTTTTTGATGTATCGCAAACAGATGGTGAACCACTCCCCAACCTTGTGCAAACTCTGAGCGGTGACGTGGAGCAGTATGAGGCGTTCATGGACGCGCTCCGTGCCGTGTCGCCTCTGCCTATCGTAATGGAACCACTCCCGGAAGGCAGGGACGGCGAGTGTGTGTTCGGTGACAGGATCATACTCCGTGCAGGCATGAGCGAGATTCAGACGGTCTGTGCCGCGATCCATGAAATAACCCACGCCAAGTTGCATGATATAGAATCACTGCGCCTGATGGATGAGACTGCCACGCCGAAGGATCGGCGCACCGAAGAAGTAGAAGCCGAATCTATCTCTTATGCGGTCTGCCAGCATTTCGGTATAGAGACCGGCGCGAACAGTTTCGGGTATATTGCGCAATGGAGCAAGACCCGCGAATTAAAGGAATTGAACGCTTCCCTAGACACGATCCGCAAGACGGTGGCAGATCTGATTGAAACAGTAGACGGCAAGTTTCAAGAAATCATCAAAGAGCGTGGCATTACCCTTGATGGTGAGGAGCAGATTGAATTTACTGAGCCTAATGCAATGATAACCCAAACGACCATGTTGCGATCCTTAAAGCCAGAAGAAATTGAATTGACAGATCCTGATTGGAGCGAGTGCTCAAAGGGGGAGGCAACTATAAACTGGTACGTTCCGATAAGGTTCAATGTGGACAAAGTATTTTCTGGAATCAACATAGAAACATCTGGTAACGGAGATTACATCAACCTATATTGTTTCTACAAACCAGTCGCAGACAAAGTTTCGCTCGATATAGTTTATGTCAGTGCAACTAATGCAAAAGATTGTAATATCGAAGTCGAACTTGATTCCATGACCGAAACGAATTTACATGCCGCAATTAAAGACGCATTACTCGACTGCGACATCTATAAAGAATTTATTGAGGGTACCAATCAGCAGGGATATATGCCGATTCGAGCGGATATGGAGATTGACACCGAAGCGGAGGCTCTACTCCCCGACCCATCAATCGGCATATCCGAAATGAGCGCATACGGTTATGCGCAGGATGGTATGTTGCCGCTTATGGCAGATAAAGCCCTTGAACTTTGGGATGCTGACCACCCTGTTTATCGCCTGTACCCCGATGATACAGAGGGCATGATTTTTGACCGTGATGAAATTGCCGACCATGATGGTATATTCGGCATAGATAAATCAGAATGGAAAGCGTCTGTGAAGTTTTCCAAAATGCAAGTCGCCACCAGAAACAGCGAGGGTAGCCTTGAAGCGGAGTTGTTGCACGGCAGTGGCGACAGGTTTGGGATATATCAAATCTCTGACGACATAGACGAAGTGCGAAACTTCCGATTCACGCCTATGCGTGAACTGGAAGCTCATGGTCTGAGCATTGACCGCGCCAACTACAAACTGGTCTACACCGCGCCGTTTACTATGAACGACAATTTAGATCAGATTTTCACAGATTTTAATAATGAAGATTGCCCCATAGATTTTACGGGACGGTCTATTTCGGTAAGCGACATCATTGTGCTAAAGCAGAGCGGGGATGTATCATCTCATTATGTGGACAGGGTAGGCTTTGTGGAACTCGATGCCTTTCTCGGTGAAGAACGGCAAAGCGCACCGGCTCCAAGTACAGAGCTTCCGACTTATTCCCAAGTTGGGAATAAGTCGAAGGAATACGAAGGCACTACCGTAGCGGAGTTAGAAGCAGACGTAAAGGCGGGAAAATCAATATCCCTACTTGACCTGTCAAAAGCGGTTCATGCAGAACAAATGGATGGGCGCGGTCACGATGGCGTGTCAAAAGCCAAACTGTCATTGATGGAACGCTTGGAAGCGGGTAAGCACAAGGTAGCGCAACAAAATAAATCTGATATACAAAGAAGCAGTAATTTGGAGGTTTGAAAAAATGAATAGCCCTATTAACAGAGGACGAGCATCATGACAATCCAAGATGAACTTTATGAAAAAGTATCGACAGAGCACAATGCACAAATCGAGGAAATCAAAAAGTTGCCCCCAGATGAAATCATTGGAAAGGCTCATGAAATCGCTATAAAAGCTGACTTGCTAATGTGTTTTGAAGCAGGGGAGTTTGAGGGACGAGAAGCCCGTATCCTGTTTGCATTAGATCGGCCTTTGGACTATATCTATCAGCGATGGTTGGATATGGACTCAAGTCACCACATGGATAGCTTGCGGGAATGTATTGATGACTTTGTAAAAGCAACCATAAAAGGGCGACCCGCTCAGGAGAAAGAGTTTTTTGAGGGCTATGAACTCGTCGGCCGACTAACTGTTGGTGAAAATGTTATTGTATTGGGGCACAATCCAGATGCCACGATGCCCTATGCGACTTGGAAAGGGGCAAAAGAAGAAAAGGGTAATTATAGCCAAGGTCATTTCTATCATTTGTACAAAGATGCCAGAGAAGACTTGTACGAACGCGCCTCTGCTGAGTATAGGGAATTTGATCGCTCAAAACCTGAGCAATCCAAAGACAGGAAAGGGGACAGTTACAGTGGAGCGCCGAAAGCTAAACCATCACTGATGGAGCGACTTGAAGAAGGCAAGCGCAAGTCGGCACAGCAAGTCCCAGCCGATCTACAAAAAAATAACAATCGTGAGGTATGACGAAATGAATCCAATCCTTTTCACCGTGGAAGAAGAAAATTTGATCTGCATATTTGATACCAGTAGTCATAATGCGCTCATTGCTGGCATCAGCAACGCCATCCCTCTCTTTGACGAGCCGGAGTTGCGAGAGGTCGCCGAGGGTGCTTTGCGCAAACTGGAATCCATATCAGAGACGGAGTTTTCCACGCTCATATTTCATCCAGCATATTCCGGTGATGATGACTTGGAGGTGGACGGATAGATGCCGAGCAAACTGCAACTTTACCAATCTGTAGCAGAACAGGCGGCGAAAGATGTGAGTGCAATGCGCGGTAGTTGGACAAATTTCCTAGACAGTGCCGCACGGTTATATAAATACTCTTTCCCCGATCAACTGCTGATCCACGCCCAACGCCCCGATGCTATCGCCTGCGCTCCCATTGAGACGTGGAATGACACTTTTAATAGATGGGTGCAGCGCGGATCAAAGGGCATCGTGCTTATTGATGACTCAGGTAGCTACCCCAAACTCAAATATGTGTTTGATGTGGCTGACACCGCGCCATCCCTACACAACTCCCGGCTAGTCTATCTATGGGAGATGCGGCAGGAACACAAAGAACTTGTCTTGGATGCTCTCGATCAAGTGTACGATGATGTGAGCGACAGCATCGCAGACTCGTTCCACAACATTGCAGAACAACTTGCGCGCGAGTATTATGAGGATAATGCCCGTGAGATTCGACACCGTGCCGAAGGCAGCTTTTTGGAAGAATGGAGTGACCTCCTTCTCGGCAGCGCATTTCAATTTACCCTGGCCGATAGCATTGCATATACCTTAATGGTTCGTTGTGGATTGGATACTGCCGACCACTTTGAGAAGGATGATTTTCAAACAATCTTCCACTTCGACACCCCGGACATGGTGTATGCCCTTGGCACAGCGACAAATGAACTGTCAGCACAAGTCTTGCGGGACATAGAACTCGTCATCAAAAAGTACGAGCGGCAGAAAGCCGCCGAAAGGAGTGTCAAAAATGAGCGAACCGATGACATACACGCAGATCGGGGATTATCTTCTCCCGGACATCAAACTGGACGAGCCGCCACAGGAGCTGACCGAACCTCTGGGACACTACGGGAGGATGCGGAAAGCGTTTCTGAAAGAGCACCGGACGATCACTTACAACGCGATGCTACTGAAAGAGACCCTGTTCCCGCACCTGCGGGAGATCGAGGACACGGCGAACAGGAGGCTCGCGCAGGTGATGGAAGCGTTAGCCATGCAGAACCCGCCCCCAGACAAAGCGGCAGACCAGATGGGCTGGACAGCGGCGATGAACACCCTGAAAGCGCAGGCCGACGAGATGGTTCTGAGCGAACTGATCTACGCGGATTAAGCGATTCCCCGGAAGCGCCGCCTGATGATGAGCCGGGCGGTACTTCCAATATCCCACCGACATATTCCCAAGTTGGGAATACCTCGATTACCGAAACCCTATCCACCTCGTCAATTACCTTAGACGAGGTGGATTCCATTTTAAGAGACGGTGGCAATGATA
>Ga0123353_10001554_pt1 | contig 28146 bp, 17 predicted proteins | sample TergutLab28metaG_3_FD_92763 | JGI IMG/M metagenome (GOLD analysis project Ga0123353, IMG submission 92763) | Labiotermes labralis P3 segment gut microbial communities from Petit-Saut dam, French Guiana - Lab288 P3 | ecosystem: Host-associated > Arthropoda: Insects > Digestive system > Gut ...
AAGTATTCCGCCGCCACTGTTGCCATATCCATTCGTGATCGTCAACCTGCCCAGGGAGACATTGGCGTTGGAATCGATGTACAGAACCCGGGAGTTCTGCTGCGCGTCAATCGTCAGCGGTGCGTCGCCGAGGGAGACGATCGTGACGGTGCCGTAGGTGGCGGCATCGGCGTTGATCGTAAGCTGGCCGCCGGTGAGCGCGATGGTGTTCTGCGTCGCGGTCGTGCGGACGACGATGAGGTCGTTGGCGGCCGTCGTGCCGGCGGTGGCGATGGCGCCGCGGAGGGCGGTGTCGGATAGCTGATTGGCCGTGATTTCGATGATGTTGTAGTCGGCCATGTTCGCCGAGAGGCCCAGGTCGGGATGCAACGCCCAAATCTGGTAATATTCGGCGAAGGTGACGTCCAGCAGCACTCGGTTTTCCATGCCTTCAAAGCACGGCTCGACGAACGTCGGTTCGATGGCCGCCAACGCGTGGTGGGCCGGCCGCGTCGGGATGGACCCCTCACCGGACGAACGAACCGAACGATGGAACATGTCAAATACCATGAGTCTCTCCTTTTCCCGGCCTTTTTTGGACGGATTTTTTTCCTCGGGCGCCGCCGCCATTACCCGCGTTCATGGCGCAGCGACACCCCGTTTTGATCTTGTTACTTATGACAGGAACCACCACAAGACGTCCCTTGAACCCGGCCCGCCGCCCGCGGGCAGCGAGGCCGGATTGCACCACCGGTCTTGCCAAAACCTGTCAGTCGGATTGCACAAATGTGGCTGTCAAAACCTACACATTTTGACAGTAGCCAATTCCCGGCGAAAAGAAAAGCACAAAGGGCATTCACCATGTTAAATTTCTCGATTTTCAGAAAATGCTCGGGATTATTCAAAATTACGCTTGACGTGACACGAAACGGCACGGCAAAATAGCCCCCGTTGTCGAGCTATCAAAATGTGTACATTTTGATAGCGCATTTCGAAAAAGCAACCGCTTTTCTCCGTGTCTCTGTGGTAAATTGTACTGATTCCCTTGGATCGTAACATGGAAACTCACGAAAAAATTCCGGTTCTCGAATTGACCGTCGACCAGTTACAAGCCGCCCTGGCTGAGCGGGGACAGGCGGGGTATCGGGCGGGGCAGGTGGCGGATTGGGTGTTCAAGAAAAGTCAGACCGACCCCGCCAGGATGACCAATCTGCCGCCGGCACTGCGGGAGATGCTGGACGTGACGGGGTGCACCGTCGCCCGGCGGGTCGACAGCGAGGACGGTGTGACCAAACTCCTGCTGGCGTTGAGCGACGGGAACCACGTCGAATGCGTGCTGATCCCCACGCCCGACCGCGCGACGGCCTGTCTGTCCACGCAGGTCGGTTGCGGCATGCGGTGCGCGTTTTGCGCCTCCGGGCTGGGCGGGCTGACGCGAAACCTCACCGGCGGCGAGATTCTCGCGCAGATTCTGCTGCTTCAGCAGGCCTGCGAACGGCGAGTCACGAACGTCGTGTTCATGGGGATCGGCGAACCGCTGGCCAACTACGACGCCACGCTCGCCGCCGTGCGGGGCATCATCGACCCCGAGCGGCTTGGCGTGTCCGCCCGCAACGTCACCCTCTCGACGGTGGGCATTCCGCGGGCCATCCGCCGATTGGCCGGCGAGGACCTGCCCGTCACGCTGGCGATTTCGCTGCACGCCCCCAACGACGTCCTCCGCCGCCAACTCATGCCCGCGGCCGAGCGGTCCACCATCGCCGAAATCCTCGACGCCGCCCGCACGTTCTACGATGCCCGGCACCGCGAAATCACGCTGGAGTACCTCCTCATCGGCGGCGTGAACGACACCCCCGTCTGCGCCGACGGCCTGGCCGGCCTGGCCCACCAACTCCGCTGCAATGTCAACCTCATTCGCTACAACCCCGTCGAGGGCCTGTCCTACACCAAACCCAACCAACTCGCTGTCCAACACTTCGCCCAACGCCTCAAAAAACGCGGCGTCAACGCGACGATCCGCCGCAGCCGGGGTTTGGATGCCGCCGCCGCGTGCGGACAATTACGGCACACGGCAGAAAGCCAGTAGCCAATAGCCAGCCGCCAACAGTGCGGAGGAGTTTGTCACGTAAAAACGTTTATAAATCCGAAGCACGAAATCCGAAGCAATTTGGGATTGTGACAAGACAGGTGTGTGAATTCGACGTCGAAACACACGCCTGTCTTGCGACAGTCCCAATTTGTTTCGGATTTTGTGCTTCGAATGTTCTCATTTCCTCCGCCGCAACAGCGCCAGGCCGCCCAGCGCCAGCAGGGCCATCGTCGCCGGTTCGGGAACGGGGTGTTGGGCGAACGCGAAGGCCTGGAATTCGACCAGACCGAAACTGTGCACGCCGGGGGGGCGGGACCACCAATCGTTCTCGTAATCGAGGGCTTCCCCCTCCTCCGTGAACGGGAAGGTGATCTTCAGCCACTCGACGTCGACGAAGGCGTTCTCCAGATCGTAGCGGTTGTAATGAAGCTGGTTTCCGTCGAGGTAGATGATCTCGGACTGGCCGTCGTTGGCGGAAATCTCGACCCACCGCGGCGCGATGCGGTCGTAGGCGTTTGACAGCAGCGCGATTCCGACGCTCGCGATGATCTCCACGGGGTTCTCCGCGTCATAGTGGATGGTCAACGACTGTTCCACGCCGAGGCCGAAGAAATCGTCGCCGACTTTGTCGCCGAACCTCCAGAAACAGGCGTCACCGTCGTTCGATTCGTGCAGCTTGCCGTCCACCGGGATGGACTTGTTGTTCCCGCCGCCCGGGCCGAGGTTTTCGAAGGTGACATCCTTGACCAGGCCAAGCGTGGAACTGTTGAGGTTGGGATTGACCGGCGGCCCCGCGTGGGGCGTGCCGTTGAATCCAAGGCTCACCACCGCACTGTTCACGTCCCCAAAAGACGGTTTGTCGGGGTCGCCGTCCACGTGGGTATACTTCGCGGTGGGGATCAGGGTCAGCCACGTGGCCGTGATCGTAATGGGCTCTCCAGTGACCCGGTCCCGAATCAAGGCTTCCTGCGGTCCCTTGTCGGTCGACGGAACCACGATCGTCGCGACGGGGGCTTTACTTCCGTCGGCATACACGTCGAAACTTTTGATCGGCTGGCGGTTGTTTTGATCGTGCGCGGTGATGCCGAGACGCTCGATGGTGATGGAGGTCACCTGTGTCGGCCCGGTGAATTCCGCGCCCAATCGACCCGTGGGCCTTCCCTCCACACCGTAGTTAACGCCATACACGGGGCCGTCGAAGAACCCCAGGGGAGCGCCTTCGTTACCTCGGTAGGCGCCTCCGCCGGTCAGATTGAACGACAACGGCTCCGCCGTCACCGAACCGGCGACCATCGCCGACGCGATCGCGGCCAGTAACAATGTGCGTTTCATCACCTTCTCCTTTATCCGTAAAAAACAAACGGAAAAACGAACAACTCCATCACCCGGAAAGCAATCCGACACGCTACCATAAGCGTACCACAGTTCACCGAAACGTCAACGCGGTTTTCGAAAACCCTCGCTTCCCACAAGGCCTTGGATGGCGTAAAATGCCGCCTTCCCTGGTTGCTTGTCGCTGGGTTCGAAAAAGGAAAATACCATGGCCGAAACCTCCCGCATGATCGTGGACGCGTTGATGCGTCGGACGAAGGCGCCTCGCATGGCCATCAAGGACCATCCCTGGGCCGACACGCTCGCCAAATGGGTCACGCAAGGGTATCCCGTCGACGACCAGGGCAAGCCCGTCGATGTCGTCGATCATTTCGGCTACGACGAATCCGGCGTCGGCGGATGGTTCGACACGATCCCCATCCGGGGCGTCAACGAGGTCCTCGAAGAAACCGACGAGTGGATCGTCACGCGCAACGGCGCGGGGGCGGCCTACAAAAGCTGGAAACACAAGTCCGGCACGCCCGAACATATCGACTTTCGCATGACCAGTCGCGAGGCGTGGGAGCGCGACTATCGTCCGCACCTGCTGGAGCTCGACCGCGGGCGGTTGAACATCGAAGGCACCAGAACCGCCCTGGCCCAGCGTCGCCAGCAGGGGCTGTGGACCTCGTTCGGCCATGTGTTCGTGTGGGAAACCATGCGGGGCTGCATGGGCGACATCTGTCTGTACGAGTCGATGGCGCTGGACAAGGCCTGGATTCACGATTTCAATCGCGTGTACACGGACTTCTACAAAATGCACTGGCGGGCGCTGATCGAGGAAGCGGGCAAACCCGACAGCGTCACGCTGTGCGAGGACATGGGCTATCGCGATCACATTTTTTGTTCGCCGGCCATGTTCGCGGAGATGGTGTTCCCGTATTTCCGCGAGATGGTCGAGTTTTTCCACGGTTACGGTATCCTGGTGACACTGCACACCTGCGGGCTGGTCGGGCCGCTGCTGGACATGATCGTCGAGGTCGGCTACGACGCGCTGAACCCGATCGAAGTCAAAGCCGGCAACGACCCGCTCCAGATCGCCCGGAAATACGCCGACAAACTGACCTTCATCGGCGGCCTGGACGAGCGCGTCCTGGAAACCCACGACCACGCCCTCATCCGCCGCGAGGTCACGAAACTTATCCAAGGCATGAAGGCCGCCAACGCCAGCTTCATCTTCGGCAGCGACCACTCCATCTCCACCAACGTGGACTACGCGGACTACAAGTACGCCGTCGAAGTGTTCCGGGAGTTGTGCGAGTATTGATTCGCGGACGAGGGCGCTAATAACGCTTCAAAAATTGAACAGAACGCTCTTCACGCCCCCATCGTATGAACGTGGTCATCTGGGAGATTGTAAAGAAGTTTCTTTCGCATGAAGTGATACGTTGTATCGTCGAGGGTACGTTTTTGACCACAGGGCTCGTAACCGCGCTTTTTATAGAAATCTTTTTTTTCATCAACCGCCCAAAGATGAACAGTTGCACAGTGATGGTTCCGAGCGTACGTTTCCGCCCACCGCATCAGGTTTCCGGCAATACCTTGGCCCTGACAAGACTTGTCCGTGACGAGGGCATCAATAAGGACATCATCGCCAGGAACGATCCGAAAGTTCACAAATGCCTGGATCCCGCCATTCCTTTCATACACATATGTCTGTCGTCGCGAGTCTGTCATCATTTCGTAGAGCAGGTCGCCCCAAGAGAATTTGTCCACGAAATCTTCTCCGGATACGACCTTGGCCCGGCGCTGATCAGCGTCAGCCAGTTTTCGAACGCACCCACAGGAAAACAGGCGATTATTGGGAATGGCCTGCTTGAGGAAGACCGCCCTGTCGTAGTCTCCGATCATTAAACCGAAGTAGTTTGGCAAGATAGAAGCACCCACTCGCACGACTAACGAATACGATGTGATCTCGGCAGGCCCTAACTCCATGACCGCTTGGTAAGATTTCCAAAACGTGCTGCCCGAATGGACCGTATCATCCAGCAGCAAAATTCGCTGCCCAGCGATGTTGGCCTTTGGATCAGGCTCGCCGAGAAAAGAAATTTTCTCTGTGGTCCTGTCATAATCAATTGGGACATGCTTGATTTTCGACTCGAGATATTCCCCTGCAACGCACATCGCCTCTCTGGCGATAACACCACCCGACAGGCCGATGGGACACCACACCATCGGCATGTGTTCCTTCAACGTGATAAGGTTGTCCAAAAGATCCCTGAGATAGGCCGCGACCTCTTCGTTTGAAAGAAAAATCGTATTCAACTCTTCATAACCTCCGAAGCATCCGCGGAACGGAAATCGGATACTGTTCCAACACGTCCGAAAACGTTCTGAAGTAGCAGTCGCTACATGCGCACCCCCCCTCTACCTGCCGACACCCCGTCGTGGATTCGTGGAGAGCCACACCACAATACACACACGTTGTCCGCTGGAATAGCTCCAGAAGTTGGCTATCGGTCATCTTGCGCAAATCCGTTCCTGAAATCGGCATCGTCGCGGCTCCTTTCCTTTCAGAAAGCCCACTGGTTCAACATTTTATATACGACCAGCATTTCCTTCAAGACTTTGAATTCACAAAATCATAGAATACGGCCTTCGCTTGTCGCTTGGTTCGAAAAAGGAAAATTCAATATGGCAGAAACCTCCCGCACGATTGTGGACGCGTTGATGCGTCGCAAACCCGCCGCCCGCATGGGACTGCACGACAGCATCTGGGGCGACGCGCTGGCCAAATGGAAAACGCAGGGCTACCCCGTCAACGACAAGGGCGAAGCCGTCGACGTCGCCACGCACTTCGGATACGACATGATCGGCGTGGGCGGGTGGTTCGACCTGCTTCCGCTCAAGGGATTCAGCGAGGTCCTCGAAGAAACCGACCAGTGGAAGGTGGTCCGCAACGGTGCGGGGGCGGCCTTGAAGTGGTGGAAAAACAAGTCCGGCACCCCCGAGCATATCGACTTCCGCATGACCAGCCGCGACGTGTGGGAGCGCGACTATCGCCCGCACCTGCTGGAACTCGACCGCGGGCGGCTGAACGTCGAGGGCACCAAAACCGCCCTCACCCAACGCCGCGAACAAGGCCTCTGGACCCACTACGGACATCTGTTCGTGTGGGAAAACATGCGGCAAAGCCTCGGCGACATCTGCCTGTACGAATCCATGGCCCTGGACAAGGACTGGATCCACGACTACAACCGCGTCTACACCGACTTTTTCAAAAAGCACATGCGGGTGCTGATCGAGGAGGCCGGAAAACCCGACGGCGCGTGGATGTACGAGGACCTGGGCTACCGCGACAACGTGTTCTGCTCGCCGGCGATGTTCGCCGAAATGATTTTCCCGTATTTCCGCGAGATGATCGAGTTTTACCACTCGTACGACATGCCCGTGGTGCTGCACACCTGCGGACTGGTGGAGCCGGTGCTGGACCTGATCGTCGAGGCCGGTTTCGACGGCCTGCACCCGATGGAGGTCAAGGCCGGCAACGACCCGCTGCGGATCGCCCGGAAATACGGCGACAAACTGACGCTCATCGGCGGCCTGGACGAACGCGTCCTGGAAACCCACGACCGCACCAAAATCCGTACCGCCGTGACCACCCTCATCCAAGGCATGAAATCCGCCGGCGCCAGCTTCGTCTTCGCCAGCGACCACTCGGTCTCCACCAACGTGGATTACCAGGACTATTTGTATGCCGTCGAGGTGTATCGCGAACAGTGCGCGTATTGAAACGACACTGGATGAACGAAATAAACGGGAACCGACGGGATTTCTACGATGAAAAATCCCGTCGTTTCCCGTTGATCCCGTTCATTCGGTGTCGTTGGGGTTACTTTTTCGAGGTGCCCTCCATTGCGTCAATCGCCCGCGAGAGGTGCGCGATTGCCTCTTGTTCCAGTGTGGCGAGGCGTTCGACGGTGTCGGCCTGTTGACGGCGTTTTTCCGCGTCGGTGGAGACGCCCGCAACGTCGAGACGATTGGCCTGTTCCAGCACTTTTTCATACGTGGCCGCGGCGGCGCGCAGGGCTTTGACGGCCTCGTCCCGCCGTTCGCCGCCGGCCTGAGCATCGTATCGGTCGGCCACGCTTCGCAGGTACGCGACGGCGGCGGTGCGGTTCTGGATGAGTTGGTTCCGCGAGTTCCCATGTTGGTGATCGTCTGTCGCATCGTCCACGTTTCGCAGCAGCGCCGCCCAGACGGCCCATGCCTTTTGGCCGGTGAAGCGTCGGCCCGCCCCTGGGGCATCGGTCGGGCCGGCCTGATCGTGGGCCAGCGCCACGGCGTTCCGCAGGGCGGTCAGGTCGGCGGCGTCGGGGTCCATGGGGGCCAACCGCTGGCCGAGCAGGATCACGCCAAAGGGCCAATCTTCGCAGTATCCACGGTAGTCCGTGGTCTCTCGGGCGCATCGTCCCCAGACCGGCGGCTTGTCGGCGGCCAGGGTATGGTCATAGCCAAAGATGACAAACCCCCAGACCGCATCCGTGGGGCAGAAAGTCACCAGCACGGGTTGGCCGGCGTCGATCTGCCGCACCACGTCGGGATGAATCTGCTTCAAATACGCCTCGCGGGCGTCGTCTCGCGACGCCTCCGGCCATTGGTGCGAATCATAGAACACGCCCACCTCCGTCAATTCGTACCCGACCGCGCGGGCCAGGAACTCGCGGTGCAGTTTCAGCCCCCACGGGTCCAGCGGCCACCATCCGGGATTGTCCTCACGGTCCGCCTGAAAAATAAAGGCCAGGCCCGACAGCCCCATCAGACGGTTATAGTCGACCGGCACGCCCGCGTGGACCAACAGTGTCTCGAGTCCGTGCACGTACCCGTTGCCCCCGCCGGTGGCGGGCGAGACGTTCGTTAATCGGACGAGGCTTCCTTCACGTTGCACGTTGGCGGCGGCACTCTGTTCCTTCGCGGCCGATTCGTTCACCATATTCTGATTCTCCTGATTTTTCGGAACAGAATGAGCTCCACGGCTCTGTTCCTGGCAGCCCATCGTCACAGCCGCCGACACCAACAAGACGCACGCGACCATTTCCATAATCCGTTTGCTCTTCATTTGTTTATTTTCCATCGCGTTTCCTTTTATCGTTTTTCAGTTGTCACAATACAACCCGCTCATGCCTTCATTTTCTGTGCGGCGGTTTGGAGTTCTCCAGCCGCCCTGGTTTCGGTCTTGGCCAACTCCTCGACAAGCGTCGCCAGCGTTTCACGGCCGGTGGCGGTGGCGAAGGCTTCGTGGCTCGTATCGGCCTTGTCGAGTCTCTCCAGCACCGATTCATATAGTTCCGCCGCCGTCTCAAGCGGGCCCGCAATGAAGCGGCCGTGTCGCGTGGCCATCTGCCGCAGGTACGGCGGAACGGATCGCCGATTCAGCTTCATGCATTCGACCACATTCCCGCTGTAGTAGACGGGGCCGCAACGTTCGCTGTCACGCAGTAACGCCGCCCACAAGGCAAAGGATGCCTTGCCGCTGGACTTGCTTCGACTGACTTGGAAAGGACAATCCGACGAAAATTCCCTGAACCGCTCGTCGTGCAGCGACACGGCGAACGCGAGGGCCTCTTCGTCGGCGGCTGCGCGATCCATGGGCTCGAACATGTCGCCCGGAACGACGACGGTCCAGGGAAACTGCCCCAGCCGTCTGACGTGTGCAACCGGATCGCAGGAGGCCTGTCCCAGCAGCGGCGGAGTGCCGTCGTCGATTCCCGTGACGAGCCACGTCACATTTTCGACCGCCACCACGGGCCGCTCCGCCTGGAGCGCCTCGGCAATGGCGGCCTGATGATGTTGGCGGAAATGCCCAGCCCAGTCGGCGCGCCAGGCCTCCCGGTCGAGAGGCAAACTCCGCAGGGCGATTCCGTACGCGCGGCTCAGGAAATCAAGCCGGAACATCGCGCCCCAGCCGGCCAGAGGCCACCATCCCAGGTCCAGTTCCTTCACGTCGTCGCCCCAGGGGCCGTAGGGCGTGTGCTGGCTGTCGGCCTGGAGAATGAACGCCTGTCCGCTGTCGCCGGCCAGGGTGTCGTAGTCGCACGGAACGCCGCAGTAGCGGAACGCCATCTCAAAGGTGCGTGTAAAGCGGCTGCCGCCCCTGCTCGCCGGCGGGTCTGGAATACGCAACGCCCGCGGGCTCGGCGGAACGTCGGACGTTTCGAGGGGGCGGTTGGTCATCACGACTTTCCGCAGTTCGTCCCAACTTTTGAGCCCGTAGTCGAGGGCCAACGCGAACTGCGCTTCGGTCAGCGTGACGGCCGCGGACAAAATCTGCGAATCGTCCGCCTGCGCAAAGCGCCGGAGCCGACGGAACACCGGGCACGTCGAAGCATCGCCTCTGGCGCGTGCCTTCAGCAAACTCTTGGCCTCGCCCTTGAGATGCTCAAGATTAGCCCCGAGGGGGAGCAACCGAGGTCGAACAGGGGGCGAATGGGATCGGTCAGGGGGGAATCGAGACATAACAGCCTTCCTTTCGTTCGCGCCCAGGGCCTGCATACACGGGCAGAAAAGAAGGTTCGTAATCCGTAACCACGATGAAGGCGGGCTAAGCCCTTTCCGCAGGCCAGGGGGGCGTCCTTCGAAAGCCGAGAACCAGTATACCATCCGTCCGCGGACGATCAAGTTCTTTTTCGCCCGCACCCAACGCTGCCGCAAGGCAGAGCCATGTTCACGCGGCGGCGGCTTTGCAGGCACACCGTTGTGCCAAAAATCGAAACAGGAACGCCTCGCATACGAAACGCGCCGTATGCGAGGCGTTCATGATACCGTTCGTTCCTGTTACCGCGCTACTTCACTTCGAAAATCAGCACGGCCGGTTCGTCGCTGACGGGCAGCGTGATCAGCGAGAAGTTATCCTTCACCTGGCTGACCTCGGCCTGGCCGTCGGCGGCGGGGTTGCTGGGGACGACCATTTGCACCTTGCCCTTGATGGGTTTGTCGACGCTCAGCGTCATCGGGACGGCTTCGAGCCGTTTGGTGATGTCGGGCGTCTGCACGTAGACCATCACGGCGTATTTCTTGCTGTCGATCTGGAACGGCAGAATCGTGATCGCGTCCGAGGCCGTCAGGGGCTTTCCGTCCTTGGTGCTGGCGGGAATCAGCACGTCGCTTTTCGCCAGGGCGTAGCGGAACGACAGCGGTTTGATGTCCTTGGCCGCGATCGCCTTGGCACCGTCCAGCGCCTTGACCAGCCGGTTCATCGCCGTCAGCGGACGAGAGTTTTCCCAGCGGAAATCCTCGGGCTTTTCCACGAACGGGATCAGGGCGTGCGACATTTCGTCGGTCTTGCCCTCGTAGGCCGAGTGGACCAGCACCTGGTCGGCGCCCTGGTTCATCCAGAACCCCAGCGTGCGGACGATGGAGCGGGTCTTGATGTCCCAGCCGTCCACGCCGTCGGCCTTGGCGTAGATTTTTCGACCCTGGTCGTCGGTGGTTTCGATCCACAGCCTCGGGTCGTCGCTCGGAACGACGCCCAGCGACGTGATGGCCACGCGCTTGCCGTCGGCGGCCTTGATGAACCCGATCAGGTTGTCCCGCCGGCTGAAGTCGGCCATCCAGCCTTCGGGCTTCATGAGGTTCACCGCCGGCGGCGTTCCTTCGGCGAATTTCAGTGGGTCGCGGGTCGGCCAGGCGCTGTTGTCCCGGAACGTCTCGGTTCCCGGACCGCCCAGGTTAGTGCCGTAGAAGGAGATCGCCCAGCCGGGCATCGAATCCAGCCGCTGACGCAGCAGTTCCTCGAACCGGTGGTGACTTTGGCCCCACAGAACGGTGGCTTCCTTGTACCCTTCCTTGGCGGCCCGTTCCAGCAACGCCTTTTCGAAGTTCCACACGATCCCGCCGGAATCGAGGTCGGCCATCGTCAGGCCTGGGAACGGCGGCATGGCGGGGAAACCCCAATGCAGATTTTGCCCCAACTCCAGGTCGTAGCTGCCCGGTTTGGTGAATCCGGCCTCGCGGGCGGCGTCCAGGCAGATTTTGAAACCGAGGTACACTTTTTCGAAGTAGGCGGTGTATTTTTCGTCGCCCGGTTCGCCCCAGGGCATGAGCGTTCGGATGTAGGTTTTCGACGCCCACTCCGCCGCCAGTTCGTCGCCGCCGCTCATCGGCGGAATGTGGACGTAGATCATCGTCGGACGGATACCCGCGTTGAAGCAGCCCGTCATCTCGGCCACCAGGCCCTTGACGGCCCGCTCGTCCACCTGGGCTTCGGGGGTTTGGACCATCAGCAGGTTCAGATGCGGCGCGATACGGAGCCGCTGCACGCCGGCGGCCTTCATCTGTTTCATAAAGGCCGTGTGCTCGTCCGCGTTCCATCCGGGAACGTGCTTGTAATACACGCCAAACCCCGCCAACGCCTTGGCCGCGCTGACCGTCTGCACGTTGGACCGCCACGGTGTGAGATACAGCGACGCCTTCCCGTCCGGCGGCGGCGTCAATTGGCCGTCACGGGCGTAATCCTGCAGCCCCGGAAATTCCGCCGCGGTAAATCCACCACTCATCGGATGCTCTCCCGGCTGAAGATCGCTACAGCCCAACATCACCACTCCCGCCAAAACCACCAGTGCCAGTCGCATGGTCATTCCTTTCTCAACGAGATGTCAATCACGGACCCAACGCACACGGAGTGCATTGTACGAACATCGCTCTACGATTGAAACCGTTATCGAGTGAATTTTGTTTCGCCGCGGGGGAGAGTTTTTTTACCGGGCACGTTTCTTTTTACCACAAGGCACAGAGGAACACCCAGTGCCCCTCTGTGCCTTGTGGTAAAAAGAAACGTGCCTACCACTCAGACTGCGATGTCGAACGGTCCGCCTTCCCACCAGCCGCGGGCCCGGACCGGCGACAGCCGTAACACCGTGAAATCCGGGTCCGTCGGACCTTGCGGATAATACATTTCCCATCCCGGCTGCCACAGGGCCTTTTTGAATGCCTCGTCCTCAACGGCCGTGACGACGCCCTGCAACATCAGCCCGCGAAACCGTTCCGGCTCGCAGTAATACACCGCCGCCCGATTGTCGGCCCGAAGCTGCCGCACCTTCGCCGACGACGTGTTGGTGCCCAAATATACCGCCAAATCCTCGTCATGCCCGCGAAACAGTTCCACCAGTCCCGGAAACCGCGCCGCGCACCGCAGATTAAACATGCACCGCACAAACGGGAACCCGTTACCGTCAACCGTGGAAAAATACAGATCGTTCACCCGCGACATCAACTCCAGGCACCGATGCTTGATCTCCCGAATCTCCGTCGCCGTAGTCATGGTGGTTTCCTGAGTTGTCGTTATTTCGTCTTCTGAATCTGTTTCAGCTTCAGCACCATCACGGCCAGGTTGAGGGGGAGGTCGGTTTTGTATTGATTCTGGAGGTCGTTGTCGAGTTCCTCGCCGGCGTTTTCCACGAGCAGGTCGGTTTTTCGGCGGATGTCCAGCCAGCGGCGAAGCTGCTTGGGCGTCATCGACACGCAAATGTCCGGGTCCACGCCCCACTCCGCCGAACCGGTCTTGCGGTGCAGCAGCCGCCCCGACGGCAAGTAATAGTACGCCGTCGTCAGCTTCAAATATGCCTTGTCCTTGCTCACCTCGACCACGCTCTGCACGCTGCCCTTGCCGTAACTCCGGTCGCCGATGATCGTCGCGCGGTGGTAATCCTTGAGCGCCCCCGACACGATCTCCGCCGCCGAGGCCGAGTTCTCGTTCACCAGAACCACCAGGTCGCCCTCGAGGAACCGCCCGTTTCCGCGGCCTTCGATCACCTGCGGGTTGGGCTGCCGACCGGCCGTCGAAACGATACGGCCCTTCTGGATGAACTCGTCCACGATCTCCACCGCCGACCGCAAGTACCCGCCCGGATTGAACCGCAGGTCCATGATCAGCGACGTCACGCCGTCGGCCTTCAACTGGTCCAGCACCACGCGCAGGTCCTCGTAGGTGTCCTCGCTGAACTGCGTCAGGCGGACGTAGGCGATCTTGTTGGCCGGGTCGATCATGAAATCGTAGTTTCCGTCGGCCTTGATTTTCCAACCCTTGACCGTCTGGATGCTGATTTCGCGTCGTTCGACCTCGATGGTGAGCGGTTCGAGCAGGCCTCGGCGCTCGATCTCGAACGTCACCTTCGTTTTGGGCGGGCCCATGATCATCGTGATGAGCTTCTCCGTGGAAATCTCCCGCGTGCTCTTTCCGTCGACGGTCAGGATCAGGTCGCCGGTCTTGATGCCCACCTCGATGGCCGGGCTGCCGCGCAGCGGCGTGACCACCTTCAGCGGTTCGCCCTCGTCCTTGGTGATCTGGATGCCCACGCCGCAGAACTTGCCCTGCGTGGACTTTTTGAAGTCGTTCAAGTCGCACGGCCAGATCATGTTGCTGAACGGGTCCAGTTCGGAGAAGAACCCGTCGGCGAATTCCATCGCCAGCACCGACACGGGGATTTTCACCGAGCTTTCCGACGCGTTCCACACCTTGTTCAGGTTGAGTTGGAGGTCGAGGTAATCCACGTTGTCCTTTTCGCGGATGTTGACGGTCAGCCGGTCGAGGTCGGTCAGGAATTTTTCGCGAAGCACGTAGTCGCCGAGGTTGGGGAAACTGTTGGCCGACTGCGGCGTTTCGGCGAGGATTTTGATGCTGCGAAGCGCGCCCAGCGTCAGCGCGCGGAAATCGGGCTTGGTGACGTAATCGTCCTTGATCTTGGTGACGGCCTTGCGGACCATCTCCAGGTCGATGTCGCGCGTCAGGTCCATCCATCCGAGGGTCGGATCGTCCTCCTCGTCGTCGCCGCTGAGGGCCGGTTGTGTCGTCGTCGACGGTGGCGCCGACGGGTTCCATCCGACTACCCGCAGCACGCCGAGGCCGGGATTGAGGTCAACCTGGCTGCCGTCGACCGGGCGGCCGTCTTCAAGCTGGAACCGCTGTGTCACCGTCGTCGTGCCGTACAGCCGCAACACGCGAACGTGCGACCGGACCTCCTTGCCGCGCTCCTGGTAGGTCGTGTTGTCGTGTTCGAGGTCCTCCAGCCCCGCGAAGGCGGTCATCGCGTCGTACCACTTGATGCCGTCGAGCTTGCTGGCGCACGCCGGGCAGCACACGGCCGATCCGTCCTTGGTCAGCAGCGGCTCGCCCTTGGCGACGATCGTGTCGCGGGTCTCGCGCAACTGGTACAGGACCTTCGTGACGGCGGGCGAAAGCTCTTTCGCGATGATCGTGTTGCGGTCGTCGCGGTGGGCGAGCAGTGCCTTGACGAAGTCGGGCACGTCCTTCACGGCCGCCTCTTTCACGACGATCGTGTTGCATCCGTCGCACTTGGTGTCCGCTGCCGCCGGGTCGGTTTTCCACGGTTTGGAGGCCTGTTCCATCGCGGCCTGTCCTCGCGCTCCGACCTTGATTAACAGGTCCTTGTACCAGTCCTGATCCCGCATGTTGTCGGAGGGCGCGGCGATCTGTTTGGCGATCCGGGCCTGGATCAGGGCGATTTTCCACGGTTGTTCCGCGACGACGGTTTCCAGGTCGGCCAGGGTGTCGAAGAGGGGTTCCTCGGCCTCCATCAGGGCGACGGCGGAGTCTTTTTGTTCTTTGGGGGTTTCGAATGTCGCGTTTTTCCAGGCCTCTTCGAGGTTGGCCAGGGCCTTGTCGGCCGTTTGGGACAGTTGGGCGAAGGTTTTGGTGTAGGTGCTCTCGGGGAGTTCGGCCACGATGGCGGCCGCCTCGGCCAGGGCTTTTCGGCTTTCGGCGAGTCGGGTCCGTCCGTTTTCCTGGAGGGTGGGGAGGTTTTTCTCGGTCGCCTCGGCGAAGGCGTCGCTGGAGCCGGATTTGCTGTAGGCGGTGCTCATTTCGCGGATTTTGGTCCGCAGGGCCTTGTGTTTGTCTCCCAGTTCGGACAGGGCGTCCTGGCTCATCATGGCCCGTTCGATTCGGAGGACGGTGGTGGCGTATTCGGTCTTTCGCTGCGTTTCGGCGGCGGCGGCGGCGGTGTGGTATTCCGTGGCCGCCTGCTGGGCGGCCTGGGCCTTGGCGTCGTCGGGCGCGTGTTGGTGCGCCTGCTCGATTTCCGCGATACCCTCGTCCACCTTGCCGGTCAGGACATCGTTGATCCCCGACCGCAGCAACGCCAGCGGGGAATCGGTCGAATCGGCCGCAACGGCCGATTCATCGGACGGCGATTGCCCCACGGCCAATCCGACGCCCAGACACAGCACCATCCACCCGACCGCCCACAACGCCATTCGGTTACGTTTCATCACAACATTCTCCTGCGCACGCGTCAACGAGGCCGACCACTATACATCGGCCACGCGGGATAAAAACATCGCTATTGATTATAACACGTTTGACGCCGCGGGAAAGATTCAGAAATTTTCGACTATTTCTCCGTCACCGTGCTCAGGAAATTCGCCAGGCCCATTTGGGCGATCTGGTCCTGGAAGGCTTCGAGTTGGTCGACGTGGTCGATTTCGTCGTTGAGGATGGTTTCCAGGAGCGTTTTGGTGGCGTTGTCGCTGGAGCGGGCGCAGAGGTCGACGGCCTGGTTGTATTGGCGGACGGCATCGTATTCCAGGTCCAGGTCGTTCCGCACGATTCCCGGCACGTCGTGGCCGATGCGGATGTCCCCGAGGCGGCTGACGATGGGTTCGCCTTCGAGGAAGATGATTCGTTCGATCAGTTTTTCGGCGTGTTTCATTTCGAGGATGGCCCGTGCCCGTTCTTCGGCGTGCAGTTTGGCGTACCCCCAGTTTTCGTGCAGTTCGGTGGCGACGAAGTACTGGTTCACCGCCGTCAGTTCGCGGCTGAGCAGATCGTTCAACGTCGCGATGATGTCCGTGTTGCCCTTCATTGGTGTTCCCCTTTTTCGCGTGGAATGTCGTGCTGAGTTATTGTAGCCATCTTGCGTGGGAAATTCTTGCAGCCACCAGCCACCAGCCACCAGCCACCAGGTAAGGCACGCCATCCGCGAATCACACGACTCTGATTTTTACTGTAACTCCTTGTTCAGGCTCGCTTTGATTGTTTTTTTGCCTTGTGCGTTCCTTACCTTGTGGCTAGTGGCTAGTGGCTGGTGGCTTGTTTCCCTCGAACCGGCGGTCCGCGTTCACCCACGCGACGCGAAAAACCAACCGCAAATTTTGAGAAACTTCTCTCGCGTTGCCGGGTTTCGCGTTGTACAGTAACGGAACATTTCCTTCTAACTGAAAGGATCACAGAAATGAGAACCGTAACGAGATGGTTGCTGGTCGCCTTGGTGGCGATGCTTCCGGTGTCGATGGCGTGGGCCGCCGAGATGAAACTGGCGTTCCCACAAAACCGCAAAACGTTTCAGACCAACGAGATGATCGACGTGTCCGTGGTCCGCACGGGCGAGGGCGCTCTGCCGGCCGGGAACGTGACGCTGGTGCTGACGGGCGAGAATTCGAAAATGACGTTCGTGTTCGGTCTCCAGGCCGGTGCGGGCAGCGCGACGGACAATCTGCACCTCAACGGCTGGATGATCAAGCCCGGTTCGTACACGCTGACGGCGGCGATGGGCGACCTGAAGGCCGAGGCGGCGAGTTTCGACGTGTTCAGCCACGTCCGCAAGAGCACGTACAAGACGATCCACTGGGGCGGACCCCGCGACGACGCCGGCATGACGGGCGAGGGCGAAAACGGCCTGGGTTACAACATCATGATGGGCGGCGTGACCGAACAGTCCATCCGCGAAGGCATGGACATCATGGGCAGTTGCACGATGGGCGGCGGGCACCAGCATGACCTGGTCCTCGACAACGACTGGTCCGACCCGTACGTGACCATTGGCGCGATTCAGCGCGGCATGGACGTGACGATGGCCTTCCGCACGATGCCCAACTTCATCGGTTCGCACCTGCACGACGAACCGGGGCTGACCTGGAACGATCACCCGTTCCTCAAGGACGAAAACGGCAAGGCGAAAATGAGCCCGCACGACATCGCCAGCCAGCGCCGCGCCTACCAGAGCGCGTTCGACAAGGAACAGACCTGGGTTCAGGAAATCAACACCAAGACCGCCGAAGGTCTGGCCGACTGGACGCAGATCAACGATTTCAAACTCGGCTACATGAGCGCGTTCTGGAAGGCCTCGCGCGACGCGGTGGAGCGCATCAAGCCCGGCGCCCTGGCCGTCACGCAGAGCCAGTACGGCTGGACCGCCCTGTACGACGGCTACTACTTCAACGTGGTGGCCTCGATGCCGATCGTCAGCGGACACGGCGGCTATAACGATTTCTGGCTGATGAACTTCAACTCGACGTTCTTCCTGGAGATGGCGCTGCCTCGCCAGTTGGACAAGCCCACGTGGTATCTGCCCGGATGGTATGACTGCACCGCCGACGTCTATCGGCTGGAGCAGTACATGTCCTTCGTCACCGGGATTCAGGGGCTCGCGTTCCCGCCGGGGATCAACAAGAACAGCAAGGCCGCCCCGGCCGTCAAGGAAACCAACCACGTCGCCGCCCGGTTGGGCACGATTTTCACCACGCCTAACTACACCAGGCAGGACGTGGCCGTGCTGTACTCCAAGAGCGATTCCTACTTCCACATGGAAGTTCGTCAACCGGCGTATCTGACGCTGGTGTACATGGCCACCAAACTGCTCCAGCAGCCGATCAACGTCGTGGTGGAAGAAGACATTCTCGACGGCACGGTGGCCGAGTCGCATAAGGTCATCATCGTGGCGGGCGTGGAATATCTTGCCCCGGCCGTGGTGGACGCCCTGGCGGACTTCGCCAAGAACGGCGGCAAGGTGATCGTGGGCGACGAGTCGAAGGTGAACATCCCCGGAGCGACCAAGCTGGGAATGGCGATTCCGAACTACAGTGCGGAAAGCTGGACCAAGTTCCAGGCCGCCACGAAAGACCTGCCCGCCGGTGAGGAGGGCGCCAAGATTCGGAACGAGAAACATGCCGAACTTCTGGGCTTCATGGCGTGGGTGAACCAGGCCAAGCCGGTGGCCGAGGCGTTGAAGAAGCAATTGGCGGCGGCGAAAGTGGCGCCGGCGTTCGTCAGCGACAGTCCATTCATCGCTCCGGGCCGGCAGGTCCGCGGCGAGATCGAGTACATCTTCGCGGTCAACTTCACGATGGCCAATGAGAAGGTGTCCGTCGGAAACCCCGCCAAGGCGACCGCGACGATCACGCTGGCCGACGACGGCCGGGCGACGTATGACGCGATGGCCAGCAAGGAAGTGGCGCTCAACAAGGGCGCCGTCAAGGTTGATTTCGGCCCCGGCGACATGAAGGTCTTCGCCCGAACCGCCCGTCCGATCGGCGGCGTGCTGGTGTTCGCGCCGGTCTTCAACACGGACCTCACCCGCGAAGGTGCGGCCCCGATTTCCATGACGTTTTCGGCCGCCCTGGTGGACAAGGCCAACAAGGCCATTTCCGGTACGGCCCCGCTTCAGATCGTCGTGAAGGACCCGGCCGGAAAGGTTCGCTATGACCTCTTCCGCGCCACCGAGTCCGGTGTGTGCAGCGTCACGCTTCCGATGGCGGCCAATGACGCGGCCGGCAAGTGGACCGTCGAAGTGACCGACCTGCTGGCCGGCACGAAGGGTTCGGCCAACTTCGAGTTCAAACCGATGACCCGCGCCCGTGCCCTGGCCGGTGCGACCCACCGGGCCGTGTTCTTCGGGGACGACAAGGCGAACATCTATCGCTTCTTCCGCGACCACCGCAACGTGACCATCGCCATCGGCGACAGCGACTACAACCGCGCCGCCGCCGAACGGCTGGTGAAGATTCTCAAGCCGTACAACGTCACCTGCGACATCGTGGTCGCCAAGGACGTTCTCGGACGCGAACTGACGGCCGAGGAAGCCCGCACCTGGTGCGGAACGAGCGTCGCCGGACGGCAGCCGGCCGGTCGGGGAAATCCGGCCGTCATCGGTTGGGACCTGAAAAACCCGACCATCGTGCTCGGAACGCCCGAGGACAACGTGATGATCCGCCACCTGGCCAATCCGGGGCGCAATATGCTTCCGTACCGCCCCAGCGCGACGTTCCCCGGCAAGGGCAACGGCATGCTGGCCTGGAACATTCAGGCGCTCGGGCACGACGTGCACTCCGTCGCCTGCATCGCGTACGACGCCGAGGGCATGAGCCAGGCCGTCGGAACGCTGTTCGAAATCGTGGCCGGTCTGGACCCGCTGTTCCCGCTGGCGCTGCCGAGTTCGGCGACCATCGAGATGACGAAGTAGTTTTGCGACGATGCACCCGCATCAAAAAAGGCCGCCGGCATTCGCCGGCGGCCTTTTTTCACGAAACTTCTCTCGCGTCGGCGGGTTTCGTTTTGTACACTACGTGGCAGTGTCGTGATCGCACAGGACCTGTCTAATCGAAAGGGTATCGTATGAGAACCGTATCGAGATGGTTGTTGGTTTTCCTGATGGCGTTGCTGCCGGCGTCGATGGTGTTGGCGGCCGAGATGAAACTGCACTTTCCGCAGAACCGCGCGACGTTCCAGACGAACGAGCGGATCGACGTCTCCGTCGTCCGCACGGGCGAGGGCGATCTGCCGGCCGGCAACGTGACGCTGATGTTGGCGGGCGTGAATTCGAAAATGACGTTCGTGTTCGGCTTGAAGTCCGGTTCGGGCAGCGCCACGGACCATCTGCACCTCAACGGATGGATGATCGCGCCCGGAACGTACACGCTGACGGCGACGATGGACGGCATGACGGACGCGAAAGACATCGAGGTCTTCAGCCACATCCGCCAGAGCAGTTACAGGCTGATTCACTGGGGCGGTCCGCGGCGGGACGAACAGATGAAGGGCGAGGGCGAGGATGGCCTGGGCTTTAACCTCCTGCTGGGCGGCGTGGGCGAAGCCACCATCCGCGAGAAGATGGACATCATGGGCTGCTGCCTGATGGGCGGCGGGCACCAGCATGACCTCGTTCTCGACAACGACTGGTCCGACCCGTACGTGTACATCGGAGCGGTGCAGCGCGGCATGGACAACGCGATGGCCTTCCGCACGATGCCCAACATGGCCGGCGTTCACATGCACGACGAACCGGGCCTGACCCACTACACCCATCCGCACCTCAAGACGCGGAACCCGCACGACATTCCCGCCCAGCGGCGCGCCTATCTCAGCGCGTTCGACAAGGAACAGCCCTGGGTCGACGAGGTGAACACGAAAACCCCCGAAGGACTGGCCGCCTGGACGCAGGTCAACGACTTCAAACTCGGCTACATGAGCGCGTTCTGGAAGGCGTCCCGTGACGCGACCGAGCGGATCAAACCCAGCGCCCTGGCCGTCACGCAGAGCCAGTACGGCTGGCCCGCCTTGTACGACGGGTACTACTTTAACGTGGTCGCCTCGATGCCGGTCGTCAGCGGACACGGCGGGTACGCCCACTTCTGGTTGTGGAACATGAACCCGTCGTTCTTCCTGGAAATGGCGATGCCCCGCCAGTTGGACAAGCCCACGTGGTATCTGCCCGGATGGGGCGAGTACACCAACGAGCAGGTCCGCCTGGAGCAGTACCTGTCGTTCATCACGGGCATCCAGGGTCTGGCCCAGCCGCCGCAGATCAAGACGACCTCTCCGGGCGCCGCGGCGGTCAAGGAGACCAACAACATGGCGGCCCGGCTGGGAACGATTTTCACCAAGCCCACCTACACGCGGCAGCCGGTGGCGATGCTGTACTCCAAGAGCAACACGTACTTCAACCACATCGGCCGAACCCGCCACACGGGATACCTGGGCGAGATGTACATGGCCTCGCGGTTGACGCAGTACCCGCTTTCGATCATCGTGGAAGAGGACATTGTTGACGGCAGCCTGGCCGACAGTCACCAGGCCGTCATCATCACGGGCGTGGATTACCTGGATCCGGCCGTGGTGGCGGCGCTGGCGGACTTCACCCAGAACGGCGGTGTGGTTCTGGTCACCGACGACGTGGACCTGGCCATTCCCGGAGCGACCAAGCTGGGCATGGTGCCCAAGACGTACGAGGAAGCCGTGCTGACCGCGGCGCTGGCCGGCAAGACGGGCGCCGAGGCGCAGGCGATTCGGGCCCAGTTGGACAGTTTCACCAAGCGCATCGAGCACGCCAAACCGCTGGCGAAGAAACTCGGTGAGGTGCTGGCGTCCAAGAAGGTGCTTCCGCCGTTCGCGTCGAGCGTGGACACCCTCGCGGCGGGGTATCAGGTCCGCGGCGAGATCGAGTACGTCTTTGCCGTGAACTTCACGATCGGGTCGCAGTCGGAAAAGGGCGGCGCCGCCCAGCCGGGTCCGGTGGCCGCGACGATCACGCTTCCCGACAACGGCAGGCCGGTGTACGACGCGATGGCCGGCAAGGAACTTGCCTTCGCCAAGGGCAACGGCGGCGTCAGCGCGAAGATCGACTTCGCCGCCGGTGATATGAAGGCGTTCGCCCGCCCCGCGAGGCCGATTGGCGGCGTGCTCGTCTCGGTTCCGGTCGTGCACTTCGATTTGACCCGCGAGGACCAGCCGCCGATCCAGATGGACCTGGCCGCCACGCTCGTGGGCAAGGACAACCGGGTCATTTCCGGAACGGCCCCGCTTCAGTTTGTCGTGAAAGACCCCGCCGGAAACGTTCGTTACAACCTCTTCCGCGCCACCGATGCCGGCGTGTGCAGTCTGACGCTGCCGCTGGCCGCCAACGACCCGGCCGGAAAATGGACCGTCGAAGTGACCGACCTCCTCGCCGGAACGAAAGGCGCCGCGAACTTCGAGTTCAAGCCCCTCACCCGCGCCCGCAACGTGGCCGGGGCGACGCATCGGGCCGTGTTCTTCGGTGACGACAAGCCCAACATCTACCGATTCTTCCGCGACCAGCGGAGCGTGACGATCGCGATCGGAACCAGCGACTACAACCGCGCCGCCGCCGAACGGCTGGTGAAAATCCTCAAACCGTACAACATCACCGCCGAAATCGTCATGGCCAAGGATGTCCCCGCCCGCGAACTGACGGAAGAAGAAGCCTTCACCTGGTGCGGAACGAGCTCCGCCGGGAAACAAAAGGTCGGACGGGAGAACAATCCGGCCGTCGTCGGGTGGGACATTCCCAACGCGGTGATCGTGCTCGGAACGCCGGAGGACAACGTGATGATCCGGCACCTGGCCCAGCCCAACCGGTACATGTTGCCCTACCGGGTGAGCCCGACGTTCCCCGGCAGGGGCAACGGTCTGGTGGCGTGGAATAACCAGGCGCTCGGCCATGACATTCAGGCGCTGGCCTGCGTCGCGTACGACGCCGAGGGCATGTCCCAGGCCGTCGGCACGCTGTTCGAACTGGGCGTCGGTCTGGACCCGCTGCTTCCGCTGGCGCTGCCGAATTCGGCGGTGATCGAGGCAGGCAAGTAGTTTTGCGGCGATGCACCCGCATCAAAAAAGCCGCCGGCATTCGCCGGCGGCTTTTTTTTGACGCGGCGGCATCGTGAATATTGGGGTTTCTCCAATGTGAGGCTTGACGGAATCTCGTCTGAGGGTACACTATATAGTTGTTGTTCCGCATCGTTCATTTGGATGGCAGGCCATGCGTCAGTCGTCATGGCCGCGGAAAGAGGAGCGTTATCATGGCCGGGTTCACACGTGGTCTTCTGGTGGCGGTTTGTGTGATGTTTTCGCTGTCGGCCGCGGCGGCGGTAGGGTTGCCGGTCAACGCGGCCCGCGACGCCAAGGAGTATGCCGGGAATTTTCCGAACTCGGGCGTGCAGAGCACCAAGAACGGAAATGACGGAAACTCGTACTCGTCGGTCGATTTTTCCGACTGGATCGCATACATCTGGACAGAGGCCCGGACGTTCGACTTCCTTCTCGTGGAGCAGGTCCCCAACAGTGTGGTCGGACACTACGAAGTTTCGATCGCCAAACCGGGCGTGTCGGTTCCCCGATTAAGTGGAGACGGATGGGAAGAGGACTGGGTTTCTTTGGGAGTATTCGGGGAAGGAACTCTCGTTCCAACAAACGGGAACCCCAGCAATGCGTTCGCGATGAACGCGTTCGCCACCAATGTTTACGATCCGGCGCAGGGCACGGCGGGCGTGCGTATCGACGTGTATGCGTACGGTAACGGCACCAACCCCCTTCATTGCAAGCTACGTGAGGTTTGGGCCTTCGACGGTTACGCCGGAAACAACATGGCGCTCCAGGCCAATTTCGATCCGTTGGATCAGGACGGCAACCGGTTGAACGCGGTGTGGGGAAACACCGACGCGACGAAGCGGTTCAACGACGAATCCATGGTGTGGGCGCAAAATTATACCGCCGCCAACAGCGCATACGTCTACTTCACGTTCGATGACGCGGTCACGCTGGACGCCTGCATCATCGCCGGCGGGAACGGCGCGGCCAACGAGTATCTCCGCGATTTTTCCATACAATACTTCAACTATACCGAAGGCGAGTGGATGAATGCCCTGGAAATCACGGGCAATACGGACCTTGTTTTCCAGCGCGGTTTTGATCGAGCGGGCACGTCGGATCTGTGGCGTCTTTACGTTGCCCTGGGCAATCCCAGCGGCGGCACGCGCATCAGCGAGATCATGCTGTTCGGCGAAATTCCCCCGATTCCCGAACCGGCGACGATGGGCTTGCTGGCGTTGGGCGGCCTGGCGGTGCTGCGGCGGAGGAAATAACGGCGACCCATCTTCGCTTCGCTTCGTCGCAGTGTGCGAGGGGAGGTGAAGTTCGGAGCGTTTGGGAATCTTATCGAAGTCATGTCATAAGGAGAGTGCGATGAATGTGTTTCGTTTGGCTGTGATGAGTCTGGCCGTTTCGCTGTCGGCATCGGCGTTGGCCGACCTCGCGTCGATTACGGAGATGTTTCCCGATCTGAAACCGGTGGTGGAATATGACGCGGTGAACTGGAACGGCAGTGCCATTCCCAACTCGGGTTCCGCCAACACGGGGCCCCAGGTGGGCGGGTCGAAGGTGCTGGACCCTAGCCGGTGGTCTGGTTTCGGCGTCACGTCGGAAGCCGATTTCGGCGCGCCCGTGCATGTGTCCGATGACGGTCGGTCGTACATGAGCTTCAAAACGTACGGCCACATGTACAGCGAATCTTCCGCCCTGATGACCCGTAACGTGTTCAATGCCAGCGTCGGGTATACGCTGGTTGGGTATTATCGGTTTACGGAAAATTTTCGCACTTTCCAGGACGCGGGCATCGGCACGTCGTTTAAGGGAAACGAGAATTCGTTGATCGACGTGGGCTGGAATGGCAGCGGGCGCAAGTCCGTCACCCGCATGACCGGACCTGGCGGAGCGATGCGGACGGACGACATTTCCGGCATCCTTCCCGAAGACGGCTGGTTCCAGATTGTCAAAACATTTGACGTCGCCACGGGGACGGTTTGTTTTTACATCAACGGAAAGTGTGAGTTGTCGACCACGCTTGCTCTGGATGTTTCCGCGGGGGTCGACTTCAATGAATACGTGAGGCTGGGCGATATCGGCATTTTTGAGAGCGGCGGTTTTGTGGAGCATCACCAGTTGAAGGGGTTGGATTACGGCTACTTCGCCGTGTACAACCGCGTGCTGTCAGCCGACGAAGTGCGGGATTCCTACGTGTACATCGTCGGCGTTCCCGAACCGGCGACGATGAGCCTGCTGGCGCTGGGCGGTCTGGCGGTGCTGCGGCGGAGGTCCCGTTAGACGTCCAGAAATTCCACGGCGTCGGTTTCCGTATCCAGCACGGCCACGGTTGGTTGGGCGGGGTGGCGAGGTTTGTACAGCGCGCCGGGGTTGATGATGTGCACCGGAGCGGCACGCTCGCCGCGGTCGACGTGCTCGTCCCGCTGGCAGTGCGTATGGCCGTGGAAGACGAACCGATTGTCGGGGTCGTTCACCAGTTCCGCCAGCCGCCGCGGGTCGTCCCCGTGGGTGACGGCGGCGAACGTGTTTTCCGCCGTCCCCTCGGCCTTGGCCACCAAAAACGCGAGGGAACTCCACGCGAACGTCACGCCCGTGCGTTCGGCCAGCCGCGGCAGGGCGTCCGTCCGGTCGTCCATATTTCCGCCGACCGCGTACGCCGGCACGCCGAGGTCGGCCAGGGCTTCGAGACACTCCGGCGAACCGATGTCGCCGCAATGCACGACGGCCTGCACGCTCCGCCCGGCGAACATGTCCAATGCCAACCGCAACCGATCCACGCGGCCATGCGTGTCGGAAACAATTCCAATGTTCATCGTGTTATCCTCGGTGGACAGTATATCGTGACAACGAACCGTTCGCGAGGGCTTGCCTCTTTGCGCTGTAGGGTGTAGGGGACGGCAAAACGTACAACATTCTATCGCGCAAAGAAGCAAGCCATATCCACATGTGAGCGTCTTCGCGGTACAATCATTTCACGATGGAGAACGTTCGCTCCAATACGATCAAGACCATCGCCCGCGTGGTCTCGTGGCTGGCGTTGCTGGCCGCGGCGGCGTTGGCGGTGCTGCTGGGCGTGCGGCAGATGGGCAGTGTGGACATTGGCTACCACCTGGCCTACGGGGAGGAGTTTTGGCGCACCGGGCGGCCGGTGGATCACAATCCGTTCCTGTTCACGCTGACCCCGCACGGGACGGGCGACTCCGACGACCTCGCGCCCGGCTGCTGGTACGACGACCAGGGCCGCTACCGATTCCCCAACGCCAACTGGGGCACGCAGGTCATTCTCGCGGCCGTGCACACGCATCTCGGCGAGGCGGCCCTGATGTGGATGCTGCCGCTGATGATCGCCGCCATCGTCGTGCTGCTGCTGCTGCTGACCATGCGGCGGCTGGGCCTGTCGCCGCTGGCGGCGGCGGCCGGGCTGATGCTGTTCGCAATGGCCGCGTACGAGCGGTTCATTCTTCGGCCGGAGATGTTCAGCTATGTGCTGCTGGCTGGGCAATTGTTCGTGCTGGTCGGCTGGCGAGGCCGCGTGCGGCAGATCGTCGCGCTGGGCGTGTTACAACTGCTGCTGGTGAACGTCCACAGCTACTTCCTGCTGGGCCTGGCCCTGACGGGCGCGTTCACGCTCGATGCCCTGCTGCGCCGGCGTAAGATTGACGCGTCCCCGCGTCTCCGCGTCCCCGCGTCGTGTTTGCCGATCACGCTCGCCATCCAAACGGTCCTCTGCTTCGCCAACCCGTGGACGTGGCGATCGGTCGTCATGCCGTTCCAGACGCTGCTGTTCATGCGGAAAAACGCGATCTCCGGCCAGTACGGCCCGACGGACCATCCGTGGTCGATCATCGGCGAGTTTTCCAGCCCGTTTCACACATTCGCGAATGTTCATGCCACGGCCACGTATTACGTCCTGCTGGTGCTGACGTTCGCCGCCGCGTGCGTGCTCCTGTGGCGGTTGTGGCGTGGCACGGGCGTCCCGTTGCTCGCGCCGGGCGAAGTCGGTTCGTCGTCCCACAACGTCCAGGCCTATGGGACGCACAACGCGGGCGAGACGCCCGCGCCACGGCTGCTCGCGTGGCTGCTGATCCTGGCGGGCATGACCGTGGTGTCGCTGTCCATGCGGCGGAACATCGCGCCGTTCGCCCTGCTGACACCGCCGCTGGTGATGGCCGTGCTCACGCGATGGCGCATCGGCGGCCTCGCAACGCGACTCCAACGCCTGCCCGACTGGCTGCGACCCGTGCCCGCACTGGCCATCCTGACGCTCGCCGTCGCGCTGGCGGGCCAAATCCCCAACAACCGCCTCTACGTCGCCGAGAACGTCGCCGCCCGGTTCGGCCTGACCTACGCCACCACGGAAATCCCCCTCGCCGCCTGCGAGTTCCTCTCGACCACCCTCGCCCTCCGCGACGGCGACCGCGTCTGGTGCGACTACAACACCGCCTCCAGCGTCCACTACTACACCCGTCCGCATCCCGACGTCCCGCTGCTCACCAACACCTGGGCCTACCCGCCCAGCGTCATGCGGATGGTCCTCCACGTCTCCTGGACGCCCGACGGTCAGCCGCCGACACCGCTGGCCGGCCTGTACGAGCGATTCGGCTTTCAGATCGTCCTGCTCCGCGTCGAGGGCATGACCTGGGCCTTGGCGCACGCCCTGGCCCGAGATCACGACTGGGCCCTGGTGTACGCCGACGCCCGCTACGTGATTTTCGTGCGTCGCGACGGCCACTACGGACCGCGGCTGGCCGATCTGGAACTCACCCCCGCGCGGATGGCGACGTGCGCCCCGGCCCTGTTGGAACGGGCCCGGGCGCAGGACCCGTCCGGCGCCGCCCTGTACGGGGCCAGCGTCACGCTCAACACGCTCGGCTACCGCGAGGCCGCCACCGCCGCCATCCGGCAGGCGATCGAGCTTCGACCGATCTCGCCGTACTATAATCGACTCGGGCAACTGCTCGCCATGCGCGCCAACGAACAGGCCGCCCGGAGAAAATACTACGACGCCAGACAACTGCTCCAGCAGGCCGTGGAGGCCTTTGAAACCGCGGTGAAACTCGACAAAAATAACACCATCGCCAAAGGCAACCTGGAAAACGCCCGCGGGCAGCTACAGATGTTAGAAAGCGGCCGGCCGATTGTGCAGGTACCGGAAACAATGTAACGTGGCGCGGGCGTCTCGCTCGCGCGTTCCGCGGGCATCCTGTTGCCCGCGCCGGGCGAAGACGATTTGGCGTCCTCCAGCGGCTTGGCCAATGGAGCGCACAACGCGGGCGAGACGCCCGCGTCACGGACCGCGGGCGTCTCGCCCTCGCGTCTCGCGGGCATCTTGCCCGCGCGGGGCGGCGAAGACGGTTGGTCG
>Ga0123353_10001557_pt1 | contig 28122 bp, 8 predicted proteins | sample TergutLab28metaG_3_FD_92763 | JGI IMG/M metagenome (GOLD analysis project Ga0123353, IMG submission 92763) | Labiotermes labralis P3 segment gut microbial communities from Petit-Saut dam, French Guiana - Lab288 P3 | ecosystem: Host-associated > Arthropoda: Insects > Digestive system > Gut ...
AAGAAAACGAAAAAATTAAAGCAGGTGAAGGTGAAAACTTGTGGAATGATCAGTCCAAGAAAAAACGTCAGAAAGATATTGATGCTCGTTGGACACAAAAAGGCGGACAGAAATATTTTGGGTGCAAAGACCATGCAAAAATTGACTCAAAGAGCAAATTAATAGATACTTGCGAGGTTGCCAGCGCAGAGGTGCACGATAGTCAGATTACGAAAAAAATGTCAAAAATTAAATTTTAGGAGTGCCCTTAAATTTATATTCGGGAGTAGGCGGTGGTGGTGGATATGAGTGGGGCAGAGTCCGCGGTCGGTGGAAAATAATTCTTACTCAAAAAGATTTCCTATTTCAACTTTGCTCATTTTCTTACCATTTTGGAAAACTCTGGCAGAGCCGGGACCAATCTCATCAATAAGTATTAAATTTCCATTATTGTCTTCGCCATATTCTACTTTAAAATCATAGAGCTGGCAACCTAACTTCTCAAACTCACTTTTCATTATTTCGGCAATCTTTTCGGTATATCCTTTAAGCATTTGATAATTTTCTGAGTTCAAAACTCCCAACCTGTCAAGCGTATATTCTTCAATATAGGGGTCGCCTCTAAAGTCATCTTTTAGGGTGGCATGAACAAACGGTTTTGTAAACTGATGTCCGTCGGCAATATATTTTGCGTAGTGTTTCACAAAAGAACCGGTCGCAATCCAACGTCCAATCCATTCAACACCTGAACCACTTTCCAAACAAACTTTCTCTCCAATGGGAATCACTTGTTTTACCTCTATTTGCAAATCTTCTACATCAATCTTTACAAGGTGGGTAGGAATGCCGGCTTCTTCAAAGAGTTTAAAGAAATGCTGTGTCATAAGAATACACGCACGTCCGGAACCTTCAACAGATTTTCCTACTAAATTGCCGCCCGGGTCCTCTTCTCCCGATTCGTTCATTGTAGTTTTGTTGGTGAATTGCAAAAGAACATTTCCGCCGGAAAGTGCATACACATCCTTGGTTTTCCCTGCATATAACAGGTCTAATTTTGAAACATCGTACAACATAATTAATTATATTTTTAAAAATTAAGTTGCAAATATATACGTTATTTAATATTATAATATTTTTGCCATAAAATTTTTTATGAAAAATACCCAACTCTCTTTTATTTTTTTATTACTTGCTCTTTTATTTTTTATTTCATGTTCATTTCCAGCCACATACGATAAAAAAATATTTCGATATAACGAGGCAGTAGGGATTCAATCGCTCGATCCGGCGTATGCTTCGGGGCAGGCTGCTATATGGGTGTGCAATATGTTATACAACGGATTGGTTGACCTTGATGATTCGTTGCATGTTGTTCCTGTGATTGCAAAAGATTGGGGTATCAGCTCCGATGGCAAAACTTATACCTTTTTTCTGCGCGATGATGTTTTTTTTCAAAATACTGCAAATTTCACTTGGGAAACACCCCGAAAAGTTACGGCTAATGATTTTGTATATAGTTTTAACAGGATTGTAAGTTCGGAAATAGCCTCTCCCGGCGCGTGGATTTTTCAAAAAGTGGATAGAGACCATTTGGGCAACTATATTTTTTCTGCATTAAATGACACTGTTTTTCAAATTGTATTGGCAGAGCCATTTCCTCCTTTTTTGGGAATACTTGCCATGAAGTACGCTTCGGTGTTGCCACAGGAGGTAGTGGCAAAATATGGAAGAGATTTCAGAAAACTTCCGGTAGGTACCGGTCCGTTTCAGTTTCAATTGTGGGAAGAAGGTATAAAATTAGTGTTGCGCAAAAATGAAAACTATTTTGAAAGAGACGAAAACAATAATCCCCTACCCTATTTAGATGCTGTTTCTATTTCATTTATTATTGACAAACAAGTAGCATTCATGGAGTTTATAAAAGGAAATTTAGACTTCGTATCAGGAATTGAAGCCTGTTACAAAGATGCTTTGCTAACCAAAGAGGGAACATTACAAGAAGAGTTTGCAGATAAAATTACACTACAAACCGGACCCTATCTCAATACGGAATACCTTGGTTTTTTATTGAAAGAGAAAGAGAATAGTCCGGTATTAATAAAAGAGCTCCGGCAGGCTATTAATTATGGTTTTGATAGAGAAAAGATGATTAAATATTTACGCAACAACATGGGATATGCCGGCACAAGCGGATTTGTTCCTATGGGAATGGCTTCTTTTAATTCGGAAAGGGTAAAAGGCTACCACTACAATCCGCAAAAAGCGCTTGAATTGTTGCAACAGGCAGGTTATCCAAATGGAGAGGGGTTGCCCGAAATTCCGCTCTCTGTTTCGGCAAGTTATTTAGATTTGTGTCAATATATTCAGCACGAACTGAACAAAATTGGGATTCGTATTTCGTTGGAGGTACAGCAGGCGGCGCAGCAACGGCAAATGATGCGCAACTATCAATTGCCATTTTTCCGAGGCTCCTGGATTTGCGATTACCCAGATGCAGAAAACTACTTATCGCTTTTCTATTCTAAAAACCTGCAACCGTTCGGCTCGAACTACACCCATTATGTAAATCCGGTCTTTGACAAGCTTTTTGAAGAATCGCAAACCATAACCAACGAAACACTTAGAAACGAATGCTATACCAGATTAGATTCTTTGTTGATGGAAGATGCGCCGGTGGTTGTTCTTTTCTACGATAAAAAGGTACGGTTTATTCAAAAAAGCATCAGCGGCTTGGACAATTCGCCGACTAATTTACTAAATTTGAAGCGGGTTAAAGTTGGAACGGTTTTTAACAATTAACTGAACAGCCCTTCAATATCTTCTTCAAATTTATTACATATAAAGCTTCTTTTTAGTTTCAGTGTTGGGGTTAGTTCACCTGTATCTACCGACCATGGGTATCCTATTAGTTTAAACCGTTTAATTTGCTCGGTTTCACCAAATGATTTATTGTACCTGTCCACAATCTTTCTAAATCTTGCTAGCACTTGCGGGTGAGTAATCATTTCCTCGTTTGTGGTATAAGAGATTCCTTCTCTGGCGCACCAGGAGCGCATATCCCCAAATTCGGGTACAATGAGCGCAGCTGCAAACTGTTTATTCTCTCCTACTACCAAAATATTATCAATCATGGGGTGTTCGGCAAATTTATTTTCTACTATGGTAGGTACAATATATTTTCCAAAAGCGGTTTTAAACATCTCTTTTTTTCTTCCGGTTATACGCAATTGTCCTTCGGGTTCAATCAGTCCCAAATCTCCTGTATGAAACCATCCTTCTTTATCAATTACTTCGGCGGTTAGTTCGGGGTCTTTGTAATAGCCGGTCATCAAACAGTGCCCACGTGTTAGAATTTCTCCATCTTCTGCAATCTTTACTTCAATTCCGGGCAGCGGAGGCCCTACGGTACCTATTTTAACGCCATTTTTAAAGAAGTTGCTCACGGCTATCACAGGCGATGTCTCTGTTAGTCCATATCCATCTAATACGGCTATGTCCATAGCCCAAAATATCTTGTTCAATTTAGGTTGCAATGCAGCTCCGCCGGATACAATCACATAGAGACGTCCGCCTAAAGCGGCTTTCCATTTATTTAGCACCAACTTCCGGGCTATTTTCAGTTTTCTCATATACCATTTCGACTTTCCTTCCATATCATATTCCAACGCTACGCTGTTTGCCCAAAAAAATATACTTTTTTTTATTCCTTTCTGTTTATAGCCAACAGCTAAAATCTTGTCATAGAATTTTTCAAGGAGGCGTGGCACAGAAGTAAATATATCTGGTTTTATCTCTTTTAGGTTGTCGGCTATTGTTGCCATGCTTTCTGCATAATATATAGATACCCCAATATAATGCCAAGCATACATCATCATCCGTTCATACACATGACAAAGTGGCAGATAACTTAAACAGCGGCTATCCTCCTTTACCGGAATAATTGGGGTTATAGCCTTGGCATTGTTTAAAAGGTTAGCATGTGTAAGCATGGCACCTTTTGGGTTTCCTGTTGTTCCGGATGTATAGATTAGTGTTGCTACATCGTTTGTATTTATCGAATTTTTAATTTCTTGCAGCAGTTTTGGGTTGGGGTTTGCCATGCCTAGCTCTATCAATTCATCCAAATGCTTATATTCTCTTAAATTTCTAAAAGTATAAACGTTGTCTTTCAAACTTGGAATATTGTTGATTACATTTTCAATTTTTCTGAGCAGCTCCCAGCCTGCCACAAACACCAATTTCACATCTGCATGGTTGAGGATATATTGATAGTCGGTTTCACTTATTGTGGGATATATTGAGACATGTATAGCGCCTACCTGATGAATTGCCATATCTAAGAAGTTCCATTCCGGACGGTTATTACTGATAGAAGCGATTCTGTCACCTTTCTGAATGCCCAACTGCAATAGTCCGTAAGCAATTTGTTCCGATTTTAGAATATATTGCGCCGTACTGTAGTGGGCCCACACCCCGTTCTCTTTACCGCAAACCATATCTTCCTTGGGAAAGTTCTCTAAATAATGGGGTAATAAGTCAAAAATTCTAGTTACATTCATGATAATATTTTTAGAGTGCAAAAATAGAAAAAAGTACAAAAAAAACTGCCGAACAAGTCGGCAGTTTTTTTTTACATGAAACAAAAAACCATGATATTATTTTTTCTCAATTTTGAAAATAACAGCACGTTGTTCTCTGTAATCTTTTTCAGGAATATCTTGTTTATGTTGCGGGTCTTCCGCAGTAAAGTTTTGCACAGCGATTTGATCTTGTGGCACGCCGTGATTAATGAAGTGTTGTCTTACTGCAACAGCACGTCTGTGTCCCAAATTTTGATTGTGCGCTACCGTTCCTTCGGGAGAAGTGTAACCGGTAACAATTACTTTAAGATCTGGATTTTTTCTAAGCAGTTCGGCAGCATTCTTGATATGATCTTTTTTATTATCATCAAGTTTAGGAATATCCTTATCTAGGTCAAACAAAATTTTAATATTTGATAACTGTTCTGCAAGGTCCATTAATGCTTTTTTCTTTGCAGGATCGTTCGCACTTTCATCCAATAGTTCTTGGGCAATTGTTGGAACGATATAGTAGTACTCAGTAACAGTATTGGTAATAATGATAGGCTCATTCTTTTTCTTCATCATTTCATCTCTAAACTTTTTTCTGTGATCCTTCATATATTCGTTATTTCCACACTCTTTACACGGTAAGAAATGGAATCCTATTTTAAGACCTATTTGCAGCATATTCCATTTGTCTTTCGTATTGATATAGTTATTTGTAATTTGACTAAGTCTTTGATCAACTACATTGAGCCCATCGAGGTCAATTTTATCTTTCGGGTACACATTTAAGAATCCGTATGAAGCATAAACTCCTAGGTAGAAGTCAGTATTTCTTGATATCCCAAAAATACCGCCAAGCTCTCCTATTGCGTCAATAGAGCATTTCATTTTGGTTTTAACATGATATTTATCTAATTTTTGGTCATCAAGATGCAAAACTAGTTCATCCATTAAGCAATTTGTTCCTTCGTCATAGATAGCATCTAAATTAAACTGTCCGCCAGGGAAGTCAATTTTTGCCGAAAATGGGAAGTATCCCTTTACGCCGATGTTAAAATAAATACCATTTTTCTGGTTTCCAAATTTTTTCTCCAATTGCATTGTAAGAGGCACTTCGACAGCCCAAACCCTTTGTCTTACTTTTATATCATTTGCCGTATAAGTGAGATCATAGCGTGCATCAGGGTCGATTGAGATAAATCCGTTATCATTAACATTAATAGTTTTGTGGTCGCTGTATTTAACTTGTGGGCGTGAATAAGCAAGCCCTGCGCCAATACCAAGACCAATATTTACCTTTCGTTGCCACAGATAGGCATAACCTACTCTAAACATCGAAGTATAGGAAAATTTCTTTTGAAAGTCAATGGGAAACTCCTCATTTTTTTTAAAGAAATCGTTTGAATAGCCGGCTCCAAGATAGAGTTGGATGCGGTGTGGACAGTAAACATCATCAGCAGTTTTAGTAGTTTCTTCTACTTGGGCTGGATCCGTTGTATTTTCACTTTTAGTTACCTCTTGAGAAAAAGCGGTAAACATTCCGAAAATAAGACCGATTAATAATAGTTGTTTTTTCATACGTATTTAATTTTTGATTTTTTCTTATTATTTATATTTAGTTTGAGGCAGGCAACCTGTTTGTTGCCCGCCTCAAAACATTTCTTATTTAACAATTAAGAATCTAACCGACTTAATTTCATTTGTACCCGTTGTAATCTTACCGTAGTAAGCACCTTGTGCTTTGAAGCCGGATACTTCAGTAATTCTGCTAACCACTGGAATTTGTTTAACAAGAGCACCTTTAGCATCGTAAACTTCAAGGGTTGCACCTTCGAGTTCTTCAGGAGTTAAGTCAACTTCCACCCAAACAGTTTCGTCAACTTGTGCGGGTACAGGGTAAACTTTCATTGATAAAGATGGGTTAAATGCCTGATCGCAAGTACTAAATTCAAACGACGTACCGTCAGAAGCCTTAGTACCTGTTAGGCGTACGGAATAAATTCCATTTACCCCATTCGGATCTTGGTAGTACTGTTTTGTAGCTTCTGGGATTGCTATTCCATTCTTATACCACTGATAAGATGTGAAAATATATCCGCCGTTGAAGTACGGGCTTTCCGGATTCGAGTAGTTGTTGCTTACTATCAATACTTCTGAATTTCCTTCCCATCTTCTATGGATAAGTTGGTTAACACCTTGTGCTGTGTAGTTATTGATAACAGTAACTTCGTAGTCGCAACCATCAATTGTAACGGTTATTACATGGATACCCAAGCCTGCGCAATCCGGGATTGGAATGGTAATTGTATGGTAATTACCTGTCAAGACTATTGGTAAATACATAGGCGCAGCACACGGGAATGTAACTACAACCTCCTGATTCATAGGTATTGGATAGGAGAGCATCTTTACATTTAAGTCAACCGTATTACTACAAGCCTCCACTGTAGGATTGAGAATTTCAATATCGGTTACAATTACCGTAACATCGGTTTTAATGAAATTGCCTGTTACACAACGTGTTCCTTCATTTAAACTTTCTATGGTGTAAGTTGTGGTTACAGTTGGAGAAACTATAAGCGAGAAGATATAATCTCCTGACATCAGGTTCTTTCTAAAGTCTCCTGGTTGACCTGTAACAGTAAAGTAGAACGGCGGAGTGCCTTTAAATTCGATTAACAATTCTACCGGTGTACCGATTGGATCGTTAGCACAAATTTGTGGTACCACTTCTTGTCCGGGAGTGTTAGCCACCCACCATGCGGCAGGGGTAATTGATTCTTCTACTACCATTGGTCCTAATATTTCAGGATCTATGTTACAACCTGAAAGCTCGTGAGCCGGCAAATAGGCAGCCCTGTAGTAATAATCGCCTCCCTGTGCAGGCATATGGGTTTTGTCTCCACCCCAACCTGTAAGATTTACATACTCTTCATCGTTGAATTTGTACGACCACTGTATTCTTCCATGATTGGTTCCGTCGCTAACACCGCCTACAAATGCTGCATGTACCGTAACAATGTCGCCAAGGCACAAACCTTCATACAGGCTCGGTTTAATGTTAATTACACTCCATATAGGATCATTTACAACGGTGATTACTAATGGTTCGGAAGTGGTGGCATTACATGTTGGGTTGGCAAAAGTTACATCTAAGAAGAATGTACGCTTACCTGGAGTATTGAACTCTACTGTGCGCGGATCAATTTGATTTGTGAAATTAATCCACTCACTGCTATCGTTCCACTTGTATTGGTATCCACCTTGTATTGTAGCATCGGTAATGCCAAGTTCATTGTTGATCTCAATAATAGCGCCCACACAAACATCAGACAGGGTGTAATCCTTTGGATAAATGCTCACTGTTGGATGCGCAAGAACTTTAACAGGATCAAATGCTGTCCATTCTGCATTACATCCAAAACTATTGTTAATATAAGCCCTCACTTCATAATTGTAAGTGCCTGCCACATTCAATACTTCGGAAGTAAAGTTGTATTGTACAGACATTGGTTGTCCGTTACGTCTCCACTCATAAATGAATTGCGATGGATCTACTAACGTTTCGTCGAAGTTCACAACTTCAGCAAACAAGTTCACTTGACCTCCGATACACATACCCGGCAAGTCGAAGCCTGCGATATTTTGTGTAAGAGCTAATGTTGGAGCTGTAAGAACATTTACATATTTGCTGGCTGAGCCGAAGCATGATAGACTTGAATAGTCGCGTTGAATTGTTACGGAAATGTCGTTAACTCCTATAATCCAGTAGCCCGTAATGTCAATTACATTTTGATCAATGTATGGAAGGGGTGTACCATTTACTGACCAGAAGTAGGTGTAATCTTGAACTTGACCGGGAGATACATGAGCTGTAGCAGTGATTGTACCGTTTTGACAGATACTTTCATTGTTTACTGAGATATAAACTACCGGTTTTGTCAAGATATCTACATCATGACAATCTGAAATGGCTGTACATCCGTAGTCTATAGCCGTAACCTCTACCGTAAAGCAATATGGCGCTGCCGGATCGTTCACCGACAGGTTGTTTGGAACAACAGCATATGGATTGTTGATACCGGTAAAGAATGATACCGCAGGATTGTTTCCTTGACGGTAGAACCATTCATATTGATAAGATACGCCCGATTGTAATCCTGTTACCAGTGCGTGGATCGCCAAGTGTTCGCCTTCTAGTGCCTGTTCGCAAACTTCGTGCGCACCGGCAAGTGTAACACTAATAGTCGGGTGAACAATTACAGATACGACTTCTGATAATTCAGAAGTACATCCGTTCACGGTAACCGTAGCAGCATAGTAATAAGTAGTCAATATATTATTGGCAGTAGGTTGATCGGTATATGATGGCAGTGCACCTGTTGCAACTGGCAATGATTGTCTATACCAATTATAAGCGCCTTGTACATTACCTGTAATAGTAACGGGATCGCCGCTGCATATCTTGTCATCGGAAAGGGTAAGCACCGGTGGAGTAGGAATAGGTTTAACAACAATGTTAACCACATTCGAATTTGCAGTACAGCCTGTACCTATTTGTGTTGCAACAAATGAATAATTATGAGATCCAGGGAATTGATTAACTACCAACACAATATCTCCTTCGCCCTCTATTGGATCTTGTCCATAGTACCATTGGTATATCCAATTCACGTATTCATTAACATCAGCATTAAGGGTTACAGATGTACCGTAGCAAACCTCGGTTTCGCCGGTTGCTCCAATACTAATATTGCTATATGCATTTACAATTACTTCATGAGGATCGGAAACAACTTCACAGCCAGATTCGGTATCAACAATTACAACTTTATAGAAATATGGTATTGCGTGTGGTACGTTACTAATTTGTTGTGTTTGTTGTGTACCAAGTGTAGTTGTTAAACCATTATGAGTTACATACCACTGATAAGTAACAGGGGCGTCTAATGGAGTAATATCTGCATACAAGTAAGTTGGTATTGTAGAGTTACATACAGCAGACGGACCTGATATGGATACCGTTGGTTTTGCCTTAACGGTAATCGTTCCTGCATCCATTATCTCTGAAGCACATTCTGCTACATCTGATTTTGCGTAAACTTTTACATCAAACACGCCGGGTAATTCAAACAAATAGGTTAAACTTGACAGGTCTGCACCCGCAACCGTTTGCTCTCCTACATACCATGTATAAGTAACCGGAATGGCAGGGGTGAGTGTAGTTACAAATGTTACCTGATCGCCTTCGCAAATAGTAGCAATTATTGGATCAACAGTGATAACCGGTACGGGTATTACTATTACAGTTATTATGTTGGAAGAAGCAATACAGTCTGAGCCAATTTGTTTAGCGGTGAAAGTATAAATTGTTGTTACAGTTGGATAAACATAGAGCGCCGGTGCATTAGCTCCCTGTATAGATACATTATCAGCATACCACTGGTAAATCATATTTGGTGATTCTGAAATATTTGCAGTCAACAATACTGTTTCTCCTGCACAGATTTCAGTTTTATCGGCAATAATAGCCACAACAGGGAATTGTTCAACATATACTGTATGCGGCAATGATTTCACCACACAACCTGATTCATAATCTGTAATTTCTACAGTGTAGATATATGGATATGGGCTTGGGGTAGTGTTCACTATTTGGGTAGAAGCGGTTCCCACTGGGATCTCATCTTCAGTCCACAGGTAAGTTACGGTAGCGTTTGTTGGGTAAACAATAGCAACCAATGTGGTTGGATCGAGCGCGTCACATACTACAGTTGGTCCCTGAATTACAACCGACGGAGCAGCTTTAACTGTAATCGTACCGGCATCTACTAATTCTGAAGTACAACCTGCAATTTGAGAAGTTGCTGAAACTTTAACATCAAATACACCGGGTTGATCAAACAAGTACGTTAAACTTGATAAATCAGCTCCCGTAATCGTTTGTTCTGCTACATACCATGTGTAAGTTACAGCATCTTCTGTATTGATTACTGCTGTAAATGTTACCTGATCGCCTTGGCAAATAGTTTCAACTACAGGTATAACAGTGATAACCGGTGCAGGAATTACTGTTACTGTTACAATATTGGAAGTAGCCGTACATGCAGAGCCAATTTCTGTTGCAGTGAATGTGTAAACTGTAGTTTCCGTTGGATATACATAATGTATCGGAGCAGTTGCATCTTCAATTGCTACGTCGTCTGCATACCACTGGTAAATCATATTTGATGATTCTGAAACATTAGCAGTTAAGGTAACTGTTTCGCCTGCGCAAACCTCAGTTTTGTCGGCAATAATTCCAATTTCAGGATTTTGTTCTACATAAACTGTATGAGCACGTGCTTGCACAACACAACCCGATTCAGTATCGGTAATTTCCACAACGTAGATGTACGGATTTGGACTTGGCACGTTGCTTACTACTTGTGTAGTTTCTGTTCCAAGTTCTTCTGTTACTCCATTGTGTGTTACAAACCATTGGTAAGTAACGGTTGCATCTGAAGGAATTACTATAGCAACCAATTCGGTTGGGTTTTCAGTATCACAAACTAATGTTGAACCTTCAATATAAACAAAAGGAGCGAATTTCACCGTAATGGTTCCTACATATACTACTTCTGACGTACAGCCGGCTATATTTGAAGTTGCTGAAACTTCTACTACAAATTCACCATACTGATCAAACAAGTAGGTTAATGTAGCCAGTTCGGCATTAGGAACTACTTGTCCATCAATATACCATTTATAAGTTACAGCTTCTTCTGTATTGATTGTTGCTGTAAAGGTTACCTGTTCGTATTGACAAATCGTTTCAACTACAGGTTCAATCGTAATTTCCGGAGCGGGAATTACTGTTACGGTTACAATGTTGGAGATAGCCACACAACCTGATTCAATTTGAGTTGCAGTGAATGTGTAAACTGTGGTTTCCGTTGGATATGCGTAGTAAATAGGAGCAGTTGCATCTTCAATTGCTTCTTCGCCTGCATACCATTGGTAAATCATATTTGTTGATCCTGAAACATTAGCAGTTAAGGTAACTGTTTCGCCTGCGCAAACCTCAGTTTTGTCGGCAGTAATTCCAATTTCAGGATTTTGTTCTACATAAACTGTATGAGCAGGTGCTTGCGCAACACAGCCTGATTCAGTATCGGTAATTTCAACAACATAGATATATGGGTTTGGACTTGGCACGTTGCTTACTACTTGCGTAGATTCTGTTCCGAGTTCTTCTGTTACTCCATTGTGTGTTACAAACCATTGGTAAGTAACGGTTGCATCTGAAGGAGTTACTATAGCAACCAATTCGGTTGGGTTTTCGGTATCACAAACTAATGTCGAACCTTCAATATAAACTTCAGGAACAACTTTAACAGTAACTAATCCAACCAATACTATTTCAGAGGTACAGCCGGCTTCATTTGAAGTAGCGGAAACTTGAACGGTGAATGTACCATAATGATCGAATGTGTAAGTAAGTGTTGCTAATTCTGCACCTGTTTCAATCACATCATTAATATACCATGTATAGGTTACATCTTCAATAACAGGAACTGCAAAGGTTACTTGTTGACCTTCACAAATAGTAGCTTCTAAAACTTCTTCTACTTCAACAACAGGAGCTTCTATTACTGTTACGGTTACTATGTTGGAAGTAGCTACACATTCTGTTTCAACTTGCGTTGCAGTGAAAGTATAAACGGTAGTTACTTCAGGATATACAAATAGTGTCGGTCCGTTCGCGTCATCAATCGGTTCGCCATCGGCATACCATTGGTAAATCATATTGTTGTCGCCAGATACTCCTGCAGTCAATTCAACTGTTTCGCCTGCGCAAACCTCAGTTTTGTCGGCAGTAATACCAATTACAGGGAACTCTTCTACAGTAACCAGATGGGCTTCTGCCTGTACTACGCAACCGGATTCAATATCGGTAATTTCAACAACATAGATATATGGGTTTGGACTTGGCACGTTGCTTACTACTTGCGTAGATTCTGTTCCGAGTTCTGTTGTTACTCCGTTATGAGTTACAAACCACTGATAAGTAACCGTTGCCTCTGAAGGATCTAGTATAGCTACTAACAGCGTTGGAATTTCTGCGTTGCAAACTATATCTGTGCCTTGAATGTAAACAGAAGGAGCATCTTTCACAGTAATAGTTCCTACCGGTGTTATTTCAGAAGTACATCCCGGAATTGGAACGATAGCTTGTACAGTGTATGTATAAACTCCCGGATTTGTTGTTGTTGGTGTGTAGGTTGCAACATTTGCACCTGCAATAATCACACCATTTACACGCCAGATGTAAGTTACGTCTGTTACTTCTTCGCCATCAATTGTAGTTACTACAGTCATCGTTACTTGGTCTCCGTTACAAACAGTTTCTTCAACCGGCACGGCAACGATAAGCGGAATACTTGTAACATCTATCCAAATTTCGGCAGCGTCGGCACACAATGAGTGTGTTTGAATTACTCTCACTTCAAATTTGGTTCTTTCGGTTAATGGTCCTGTAACATAGGTGAATTGGGTAGCGCCTGGCACTGCATATGCAGAAGAGTCAATGTAAACTACAGTTGAATCTCCCAATGGGTAGCCTAATTCGTCGTATTTCCACACAAGCCATTGTACAATAATGTTGGCGGTATTATAATCGTTCAGGTTTGCAGTAAGGGTTACCGATCCGCCTTCACAAACAGTTTCGTAGTCGGCTGTAACATTTACTACCGGTAGCTCATGAACGTACACATAGAAAGGCTCGCTCATTGCAGAGCAGCCGTCTCCACGTGTTACTTCAACGGTAAACATATATGGTTCGAAGCTCGGGGGCCATTGTTCAGCGTAGAACTGACCGGCAGGTCCCATAATAGAATCTATTACTCTCTCTTCGCCTGATTCATACCATGTATATGACAAGTTGCCTACAATATCAGACATGTGATCAACCGAAGCTTTCAAGAATACCTTGTTTGTTTCACAAATATTAGCGTCTCCAGAAATCACTACAATTGGGTTACGATATACAGTAACAGATACTGCCAAATCTTCATTAAAGATGGAAGTACATCCTGAATTTTCATAAGTAACCGTTGCATTGTAAGTATAAATAGTTTCATCGTTATCAACTGCCGGCGGATAATCTGTGAAAGAAGGACCTGTTGGGGTAATTGGGTAGCCGTTTCTTGTCCATGAATAAATTGGATTCAAACCTAAGTTATTTGCGTTTGGATAAGCAGTTACGGTTACAGCTCCACCGGTACAGATATAATTCTTGCTGATTGTAATCTCATCAATAAGCGGTTTTGGATGAACAATAAGATCGAAGCTTTCATAAACAATACATTTTTCAGTATAGTTGTGGTCATCCCAAGTAGTGTTTTGCTTAACAATAACCCAATAAGTAGTAGTACCAACTGCATATTGAGCAGGGGTAGTGTAATATGGTTCGGTAGCTCCCAATATCTTATTCTCTTCTTTAACTTCATTGATATACCACTGATATACGTAGTCGGTTTCGTTGTAATCTGCCAAGTTAGCTCTTAGGGTAACGATTCCACCCTGGCAAATTTCATTTTCAGTTGATGTAATATTTACATCTGGTTGAGCATGAACATATATTTCAAAGTTTGGAGTCATGAAATAACATCCCCATGGAGAATCATATTCTACTCTTACCAGATATGGTTCGCTTCTTGCAGCAAGAAATACAGTGAATTGTTGAGCATCATAGATATCTTCGAGGTCGTACTTACCACCATCCAAATACCACTGATAGCAAAGGTAATCGGCTGGTGCCCACTGAGCTACACCATTATTGAAAGCAGTAAGAGATACATTTGGAGCTTTGTGCTCTACCGTTTGACCTACATATATATCGCACACGTGGTGGTCGCCAATAATTTCGATGAACGGATTACGGATTACCAATATTGTTTTTACTAAAGTAGGATTCATATCCGACAGACATGCTTTGCCATAAGGAACAGCTACAACATTATATTCATGTACGGTTGGGTCTCCATCAACAGTAAGCGGAGAAACCAATATTCTGGATAAACCGGTAGTTGCCATTGGTAAACCATTATCAAACCATATATAGTATTCAACTGCCTCCGGATTGTCAACAAATACTTCTAATTCTACTTGACCTCCATCGCAAATTTGCTGATAATTAGGAGTCATTGTAATATCGGTTACTATTGGTTTTTGAACAACTATTACTAATATTGAGTTGGAAGTAGCTACACATTCCGAACCGATTTGGGTGGCTGTGAATGTATAAACAGTAGTGGTGTCGGGGTAAACATACCAAATAGGTGCGTTAGCGCCAGGTATTGCAATTCCGTCTGCATACCACTGATAAATTACATTCGGGTCTGGAGATACGTTGGCAGTCAGTATTACTTCATCATTTTCACAAACAGTGGTTATATTTGCATAAATGCCAATTACCGGATTTTGCTCTACATATACATAGTGCGCTTCTGATTGTACAGTACACCCTGATTCTGTATCATAGATTTTAACTACATAGATATATGGGTAAGGGCTTGGTATATTACTTACTTGTTGCATTATATCTGTTCCAAGTTTTGTAACTGCGGTATCGTGCATTACATACCATTGATAAGTAACGGTTGCATTGGCAGGATCTACATTAGCTATTAAGTTAGTTGGAATTTCTGCATTGCAAACCAAAGTTGGACCTTCTATCGTAACAGCAGGTGCAGATTTAACAGTAATCTCTGCAACCTCTACTCTTTGTGAAGTACATCCAAATGCTTGAGAGGTAACTGTAGCTTCAACCAAGAAGATACCAACTTCGTTAAAGTTGTGTGTATAAGTTTCTACGTTAGCCTCGGTAATAAATTTGCCATTAATATACCATGTAACGATAGCATCTTCCTGGTCTATTTCTAATGCAAAGGTAACCTGTTCGCCCTGGCAAATAGTGTCTTCTATCTTGGTTACACTGAGTGTAAGGTCTTTTACTGTAACTGTATATTCGGCGAAGGTTTCACATTTAGAGTTTGTGTTATAAGCACGAACAATATATGTATAGTCACCAGCTTCATTTTTCAATACTGTAAGTTCTGGATGGATGGCGCCGGTAATCGGGTTATCCAAATCTTCAGCATACCATTTGTAATCATATTCCGACTGATAAGCATTCGTGTCAATTACATGAGCAGTAAGAACGATCGGGGTTCCCGGACAAACTTCATTGTGGTTGGCTGTAACTTCAACAATCGGAGATGTAACTACATTTACAAGGAACGGTTCTGCTGTAGATTGGCATCCATTTTCGTTATATACTGTTAAATAGAAGCGATATGGGTAATCTCTCGCCGGCAATTTTATTGCCATTGCAATTTCAGTAGCTCCGATAGGTCCAGGAATGAAGGAACCATCTGCAACAACTTCGCGGATTTCATTATAATCGCTATCGAAAGCAGCGCTATAAGCTTCGGTATAGAGTTTGGATATCTGAGCAATAATTTCATCCATATAAGTATCTCTAAAAGATGCATAAAATGATGCTCTGAATCCATATACATAACCATTTCTATATGCGGGTGTTTGTTCATCTAAGATTTGGCAGCTCGTAAGACACGGAAGGAAAGGAAGCGGTGGTTGGTAGCATGCTTCTGTATAAGAACCTGAAGCAGGAGGAGGTGCATTGGCATAGCCAAAGTAGTTGAAATTAATTGAGCTTATCTCATCTATTGTGCTTGTTACGAATAGTGGTGTAACTATCGCGTTTGCGTAAGCTGCTCCCTTAATTTCTCCTGCGGTTTCGTCAATAAACGGACCTGCAATAAGAGCGTCTGCTGCGCCATCCAAAGCGGCTTGTGCTTCTATTGCATCTTTAAGGAGGGCAACAAAAGTATCGGCTGCGTTTTGTCCGGCGGTGGAGCCGGCAGTGGAGCCGGCTGGGTTAGCGTCAGCTGCACCTAAATTATACATCGCGGGCAGACTGGTACCTGTATTACAACCGGTTGGAAGAACTTGAGACGGAGGTGTGTAATTTGGAAGCGGGTGAGCGGCAAGGAACTCAACGCTATAAGGAGGCATAAACAGACTTGCGAATGTTTCTTCATAAGCAAGTTCAAATCCTCCCATATACTCGGTGGTTTCTACTGGAACGCCGGTTACTCCCGGAAGCGTCCACAAATAGTTCATTGCACCGGTTGCCATATTGTAGTTTGTAACAAAACCTGTTAGTCTTATGCTATCGTTTTCACAAACGAGGTCTTTCCCTTCAACAATAACATTGAGTGCAGGATTAACTGTAATTGTTATAATATTAGATTCGGGTGATGTGCAGCCCGGCATTACGGTAGCTGTAGCATAGTATTCATATTCTGCTGCGATACCGCTTTGGGTTGTCGGGAAGTCAACAATAGTATATGCTGTTGCGCCCGGTATTATAGTGCCGTTTTTATACCATGTATAGGTTGCGCCCGAAATTTTATCAGCTGTTAATATAACAGCACCGCCTTCGCAAATGTTTGCGTTGGTTACGGAAGTTATATCTATTTCAGGTGTCGGAGTTACTTTCACTGATACATAATTCGATTTTGCAACACATTCCGAACCGTTTTGTGTGGCAGTAAATGTATAAACAGTAGTAACCATTGGATTTACATAGAAAACAGGGGCATTTGCGCCGGGTATTATTTCATCATCGGCATACCATTGGTATTGCATATTGTTATCCTCAGGAACATCGGCGGTTAACATTACTGTTTCAGCCTCGCAAACTAAGGTTTTGTCGGCGGTAATGCCTATAATGTTAATTTCTTCAATTATTATATGGTGCGGTTGAGATTGTTTAATGCAACCCGATGCCAGATCGGAAACCTTAACCATGTAAACGTACGGATGTGCGTGGGGGTCATTGTCAATCAGTAACGTTGGTGCATCGTTACCTGTGATGGGGGTATTATTTTCAAACCATGTATAAGAATAGATACCTTCAATTGGATCAACCACTGCGTATAGCATGGTTGGTCCACAAGCGATAGTTGCTCCTGCAATCGTAACATCGTTAATACCACGAACGGTAATAGCAACCTGATTGGTTAGATATTCGCAATCATTGCCCGGATATACCAAGCGTGCATATACGTAATGTGTTCCTATTTCAAAGAAGGATATATTAATATAGTTTAATTCTTCTCCCAAAATCTCCATACCGTCAACCCACCATGAAACGGCAGGAGTACCATATAATTGAGTATTTGGATCGTCTCCCAATGTAAAGTAAACAGGGGTTGCTACACAAGTAATAAGGGTAGCCGGCACAATTGCAACTGGCTCTAAAGCTCCCATCTTGGTAATGGTAAATTCTACCATATCAGAAGAACAGGAAGAGTTCAACATTTCTATTTTTACATAGAACGTAGTAACATCACCTGTCATTTCACTGTAAGTGAATAATCTATGATTCACATAAGTGGTAGCAAGTTCTGCCATTTCATCGTTAGCATCCACCTGATACCACACATAGCGATATATTTGTCCGTCCCAGTTTACGTGATTTACTTCAACTTCAACGGCTCCGTTTTCACATATAATATAGTCATCAACTATTGCAACTGTTTTTGGAAGTACCTGGAAGTAATGAACAGAAGAGAGTGTAACTTCGCATCCGCAAAGAGAAACTTCTACCACAAATTCTTTCACATCCACAGGTTCTGAAACGATAAATTCATAAGTTACACCTGTTTCGCCATCCGGATACTGACCATCTACTTTCCATCTGATCGTATAATCGGAAGCTTCTGTTTGTATAACAGCGGTAAGTGTAATTGCATCGCCTATACATGCAGAAGTTGGTCCAACAATATTAACTAATGCCGGAGGACATCCAACGGTGAAGTGGTGAACTACCAAATCTGCTTCGCAGCCAGAATAAGACTGTTTTACCTTAACGGCTATGTCATAGTCGCCAACATTACCAAGCACATCGGGGTCATCCATAACATACTCGGCTCCATATTCCTCTCCATCTGCAAGAGGCGCCAATTTTCCATTCAAATACCATGTATAGGTAATATCTCCATGACCACCCACTACATTAGCAACAAATACAGGCGGCGTATCAGGAAGTTTTACTACTGAAAGAGGACCTGAAATGGTAACTACCGGATCTTTCAAAACGGTAACCATGTAGCAATCTGAAAATGTGTGACAATATTTAGGATCTAACGGATCTATTGGGGTATGCGGATCGGGAAGGGTTAAATTATCATTGAATGGTCCTTGCCAAATCTCTAATTGATAACAGTACGATTTGGGACCATTTTCACTGGTATGTAAAGAGGGGTGGGTAGTGAAACTTACTTGAGTGGCTCCCGCCGGCAACATGTGTATTTGCCATGCGCCTTCATGATATAATTCATTTTCAAGCCACCTGTAATAAACCACATTAGCCGGATTTGTGCTGATATTGGAAAGTGAATATGCAATTTCAACACTTCCACCATGACAAATGGTATCAATGCCGTTGCCAACAATTTCGGTTTTGATGCTGGGACGAATCACTGCACATTGATCGCCTACTTCAGGACAATTATAACCCACAGTATTTACTGTTAATTCAAAGAAAACATGTGTTACATCATCAGGAAGATCAACTTTATAGGTTCCGTTGGGTCCATCCAAAGGAACAGTTTTATAGCACGGAGGATATTGTCCATGATTATTATAACTACAAACCGCACCGGGGTACTGGGCACCAGGACCAGGACAGCCTTCCGATGCCGAATAGTAATACACTACCCAATCATATATTTGGGTGGTGGGATTGGTAACTAAGGGATTTAAGGTAATAGTAGCATTTAAGTTAATGATACTGTGGTTGCAAAAATCTGGGATAGGATCTATAATAACATCGGTTACCGGTGGGAGTACAGGATCCAAGTTAAATTCTGCGGCATCTCTACAACCATAGGGACTGGTAGCAACAACGCTGTATAGAACCGGTCCATTAAAGCCAGGAATATATATGGTAGGCTCGGTGTGACGACCTGATCCGAAGGGGTAAACCTCATCGTGCGGATTGAAAGTCGCGTCGTTTATATAAAAATACCACTGCAGTGTTATTCCACCTGTGGAATCAATATGAGCCGTAAGGTGTGCCACTTGACCCAGGCAGGGCAACACATCTAAAGTAAGGGAATCTATCTTGGGGTTTGGATAAATAGTAACATTCGTTGAATCCATGTCTGAAATACATCCATTATCATCTGTTACATACACAAAGAGTTTTCCTGTTACTGCAGTTGAAGTATTTACAACAAAAGAAGAAGTAGTATTGCTGGTTGTATCACTAAGAGGCGTTCCCGTAAAGCCAACGGGGGTCCATGTATATATGTAGTCCGGCTTACCCGGAGTAGTTAAGCTTGCATTAACTGAAAATATATTATCTACACAAGGTCTGAACTGAGATGGATAGATTTCTACTACAGGCACCGGCGCAACTTCAATGCGTGCTACGGCCATGCTTGTACATCCGTATTCATCAGTGTAAGTATAAATAATAGAATAGTCTGCAACAACACCATTGGGTTTGAAGTAGAATTTATCGTCATGTTGCACAATCTCTGCCGGAACTGTTCCTCCTTGCTGGATCATTATTCCATACGAAAACGTTCCACCGGTTATTGGGTCTCCGTTTTGGTCAACTTGCGTGCCCCCGGTTAATTCTACAGAATCTATATTTGCACAAACAATTTTGGGTTCCAAGTCTAATTGAACATCGGGCAATGGGCGAACTATAACAAGCACCGAATCTGGTTTAGAGGTACAGGTTGCATCGGTTGCCGTTACGTAAATCCAATATTCTCCAACAGGAGTATCGTCATCTACAGTAAAAGTATTTCCCGTTGCTGATCCAATGCCTGTGGGATCTATCCAATTATAAATATATCCGGCGGTTGGGGCAAGGTTTCCACCTGTTGCGGTAGCAGTAATGGGTAAGCGGTTGCCAAAACAAACGCCCACGGTATCGGCTACAGAAACTGTGGGGAGGTCTCTAACGGTTACAACAACAAAAGTATCGCCGGGGCAGTACAAGTTTCTGAATGACCATGAAATTGTATAGTCGCCCGGTTCTGCATCTGTTAAATCAATAAATCCATTTGTTGGGTCAAGGGTTAATCCTTCTTCTGGGTCAATTGAATATACGTGATCGGTAAAGTTAGCTAAAACTCCTACTATAGCTGCAAGGCTTGGTTGTACAATAGGGGAAGAATTAGCATCGCCGTTATATACGCAAAATGGCAGTGTTCCGTAAGAGATGGTTCCGCGTGGTGTTTGTCTAACTCTAAGAGTTTGAGAGGCGGAATCAATACAGCCATTTTCGTCTTCATATATATACGTTATTATATTATCAAAGCCTTGGGATACACTTGCCGGATTAAACATATTGTCGGCTACGCCGGTGCCTTTATAGTATCCGCCTTCCGGTGTGCCGCCTTGTAGTTCAAACGCTCCTGTGCCTGCACAAACGTAGGGTAATCCTACCGAGTTCGGATTGTCACAAAAAACTCCAGGGGTAAGACATATATCAAAGTCAACATCCGGTAGTGGGTTTATGGTAACATCTATCTCTACTTCTTCCGACCAGCAACCGTTATCATCTTGAGCTCTCACTCCGAGAGTTCCTGTACCGGCAGGAGAGGTTGTTACCGTAAAGTATCCTAAATTTTCTCCACTTCCTGTTCCCAGGGTAGTGCCACTTCCTGTTATAACATCAGGATTCCATTCAAAGGAGTAGGGGGCAGTACCGCCACCTGCTATTGCGTCAACTACTAAAGTTTTGTTCAAGCAAGCTGCATACTCCGTCAGTCCAAACTCCACTGTAGGAAGTGGATGAACAGTAATAATGATGTTGCCAGTGCCATCACAAGAAGAGGTAACAACTTCTGCGTTAGGAAGTGTGGTAGTAATTGTGTTATTAATTATGAGGTCAACAGTAATAGTATTGGCACCTATCTCTAAAGCAGAGGCAGCAACCGTAAACGAAACATCCGCAATACTTGTTCCTGTTTGAGTATCACTATCGTAGGGAATGCCATCTATAGAGATTGTAAATTCGGCGCTAAATCCGTCGGGGTGAGTAAAGTCACTACTTGCCGTTATGATAACCGAGCCATCTGCACAAATTTCGGCAAAATCCTCTTCAAGTTCAACTGTTGGGTCTGGTATAACGGTAAAGTCAACTGTTTCTGTAACGCCACATGTAGGTGCCGGATTATTGTATATATCTTTTATGTCAGCAGAAAATTCGAACACGTGGTTTCCTACTCCTAAACCACTAAAAGTGTGGGGAAAAGAGGAAGGAAAGGGTGTCGGTGCTGTATGGGTACCGGTGGTTCCTGTAGCGCCTAAATTATTTGTCCACGCATAAGAAATTTCCCTGGCGTTTCCTTGAATACTACCCCACTCCACCTGAGCTTCTAAGCCTATACTTCCACCTGCACACATAAACCCGAGGAGATCTGGAATAATCACAACCGGTGGGGCATCAAGGATGTAGATGTTAACAATATCCGATTCTACTTTTGTAAGGCCGTTGCCGTCGCCAAAATCGTACTCAAAGGTTCCATAGACTTCTATGTGACTACCTGCGAGAGGCACATCATACCAAAATATAGCATTGCCGGAAGTTCCGCTCGGAGCAACCGAAGTCCACGCTGAACCATCTGTCCTATAGTGGATCTGTCGATTGGTAAGTGGGGGGACAAAAGGATCGACAATACCTTCCAGAGTCACAACAGCGAAGTTAGCGAGTACAGTCGAAGGGAGAGCAGAGGTTCCGCCGCTACAATAGAGTGCTTGGTCCAGAAGAGGCAAGATACTATTCGGGGTACCCCTTGTGCCACTTCCTTGATCGTTAGCTGTGACACCTCCTTGATCGCTGGTTTTTTGAGCAAAAACATTAATAAATCCCACAAAAAGCAGGAAAGTTAGAAGAAAAATCGTAAATTTTTTCATCGTTTAAAAATTTAATTGTTACTATTTTGATTAATTAATTATTATTTATTCTTTATTTAATATACATTAAATCAGACAACTATCCATTGCCCGAGGGGTTTATTTTTGGGTTTAACATTACATACATAGATACTTTTTTACGTACTATCCATTGAGTTGCAAAAATAATTATTTTTTAATACGAACGTCATTGTGGATTTTTTTTTTAAAATAGTTTATTTTTAAGATATGGCAGCTAAAGAGTGATAAATAAGTGATAGGAGGGTATGAATTATTATGAATTAGGAGTAAGGTGTATATTGCAGGCACGATTAATCGCATCTATACTAAGATCATTTTTTTATTCTCATTCCGTAGAATGACCTGTACACGAAAACTAGTCCTATTATAAAAAACCCTGCACCTATACATGGTGTGAAGTCGAAGGTTCCATTATGAAGTGCATCTAATTTCATGGTAATTGCAATTTCTACTGCCAGCAGTCCAAACAGGGTAGAGAATTTAATAATAGGGTTCATTGCCACGGAGGTTGTATCTTTGTACGGGTCTCCTACGGTGTCTCCAACTACTGATGCTGCGTGGAGGTCTGTATTTTTTTCTTTGAGGTCAACTTCCACTACTTTCTTTGCATTATCCCATGCACCGCCAGCGTTAGCCATATACATTGCCTGAAATAGTCCAAACACGGCAATAGATATTAAATAAGAGACGAAAAAGTTTGGGTCGAAGAAAGCAAATGCAAGTGTTAATGAGAATATCACAATAAATATATTCCACATTCCTTGTTGGGCATACTGTGTACAGATTTTCACCACTGTTTTCGAGTCTCTGATGTCTGCTTCCTGTTTATTCAGGTTCAGGTTTCTTTTAATAAATTCCACTGCTCTATATGCTCCCGTAGTAACAGCCTGCATTGACGCTCCGCTAAACCAGTAGATTACTGCTCCTCCTGTAATAAATCCTAGTATTACGGGCGCATCTGTGAGGCTGAGTTTCAATAGTCCAAGGTTTTCCAGCATCAAGATAATGGCAAATATCATAGTTGTAGCACCCACTACTGCGGTACCGATGAGCACGGGTTTTGCGGTAGCTTTAAATGTATTTCCGGCGCCGTCGTTAGCTTCCAGAAAATACTTTCCTTTTTCAAAATTGGGTTTAAATCCGAAGTCGTTTTCAATTTCGGTTTCAATATTGTCAATTCTGTCAATTTGGGATAATTCAAACACCGATTGTGCGTTGTCGGTTACAGGTCCGTAGCTGTCCACTGCAATAGTAACGGGTCCCATTCCCAGGAATCCGAATGCTACTAATCCAAATGCGAATATGGAAGAGTATTCTCCAAACACTTCCAATCCATTTGAGGACACAACAAAAGCGCACAACATTAGCCCCGCCATAACGATTCCTTTCCAGAATGCACTGAAGTTACCTGCAACCATACCTGACAATATGTTTAGCGAGGGTCCTCCCTCTCTGGAAGCAGTTACCACTTCGGCAACATGTTTTGAACGCGAACTGGTAAATATCTTGGTAAACTCAGGGATGATAGCTGCTGCTATCGTTCCCAAACTGATAATGGTAGCAAGTTTCCACCATAAGTCTGAATTATAATTGTTAACCTGGCTGTTGTTATTGAGCAAAACATAACTTATAATATACGTAATAATAATGGATACAATAGAGGTAATCCAAACTAATGAGGTAAGCGGTGTCTCAAAGTTAAAATTGTCGGCTTTTTTATATTTTGCTACCGAAATTACCTGGTTTATTTTGTATGAAAATACTGAAGTGAATACCATTAGTATTCTCATTGCAAAAATCCAAACGATTAAGAGCGCTTGTATTTGTGGTTCAAATGGCATGCATAGTACGAGGAATGAAATGAGAGCCACACCTGTTACTCCGTATGTTTCAAACCCGTCTGCGGTCGGTCCCACGCTGTCTCCGGCATTGTCTCCAGTACAGTCTGCAATCACACCCGGGTTTCTGGGGTCATCTTCACCAATTTTGAATATCACTTTCATCAAGTCGGAACCAATGTCGGCAATTTTAGTAAATATCCCGCCGGCAATACGGAGTGCACTTGCGCCGAGCGATTCACCGATAGCAAAGCCAATAAGGCAGGCTCCGGCACTGGCTGAATCTACAAAAAGAAGGATAATCAACATCAATACTAATTCTATTGTTATTAACAACAAGCCCACGCTCATACCCGATTGCAGGGGTATAGATACTACATTCCACGGTTTCCCTCTTAAAGAAGCAAAAGAGGTTCGGCTATTAGCAAAAGTGTTGATTCTGATCCCAAACCATGCTACTGCATATGATCCGGATATTCCGAGAACCGTCCAAACTAATATCTTAAGCACATCGCCAACCCCTTTTCCACTTAGGAATCCAAAATAGAAAATAATGGCGGCGCCAATAATGGCAAACAAAATGAGCAGAAACCTGCCTTGTTGCAAGAGATATGTTTTGCAGGTTTCATAGATCGTAGTTGAAATATTCGCCATAGACCTGTGCACCGGATACTTTTTAATATTGATAGCCTGGTATAACCCGAACAATAGCCCGAGTATTACAATGATTGAGCCCCAAATTAAGAGCGACCAGCCTGTGATGGTTTCGTTAAAGAAAGTAATCTCTTTAAAATTTGGGAGTTTAATATCTGCCTCACCGGCAAATACAAAAAAAGGTGCTGTTAGCATACCTAAAAAGAATAGTACTTTTTTCATAATGATTTTATTTAATATTATTTTGTATCTAAAAAAAGGGTGCAAAAATAGAATAAAAGTGTTCATTTATCGTTGTTTTTACAGATAATCAAAATATTTTGAACATATTTTATTTTAAAATATTAACAACGAAACTATTACACTGTATGAAAAAACACATTTTTACCTTAATCACCATTACAGCATTATTGATTACTGCTTCTATCAGTTGCAACAAAAACACCCGTGTTGTTGATGTTTTTTTTCAAAAAACCTCATTAACATTGGTTGTAGGCGCAACTTCTGTTTTACCTGTATTTGTAATTCCTCCTGATGCCACAGACCAAACATTAACATGGTTGAGCAATAACCCCGATGTGGCTACTGTAGATCACGACGGAAAAGTTACCGCCATAGCAGAAGGATTAGCAGTGATTACAGTTACCACTGTGGATGGTAATTATAAGGCAAAATGTGGGATAAAAGTTATTGATATACAAGAAATTGAAATGATTTTTGTGGAAGGCGGAACTTTTACTATGGGCTGTACCGGCGATGATTGTTATTATTATGAAGAGCTGCCCGCCCACCAGGTAACTTTGAGTAGTTATTCTATCTCTAAATATTTAGTAACCCAAAAACTTTGGAAAACTATTATGGGCTATAACCCCAGCTGTTTTATTGGAGACAATCTTCCGGTTGAACAAGTTAGCTGGTATGATACACAGAATTTTATAGATAAATTGAACCAAATTACCGGAAAAAAATACAGTTTGCCTACAGAAGCGCAATGGGAGTTCGCGGCAAGAGGAGGAAATAATAGTAATAGAACAGTGTATAGTGGTAGCAATAACCTTGACGAAGTGGCATGGTATAGCAGCAATAGTAAACAGTGCACCCAGCCGGTAGGCATAAAAGCTCCTAACGAATTGGGAATCTATGATATGAGCGGAAATGTTTATGAATGGGTTAGCGACTGGTTTGAAGATTATTCCAGTTTGCCTCAAACCGACCCGCAAGGAGCTGTCTCAGGCTATGCAAAAGTAGCGCGTGGCGGAGGTTGGTTTAGTGCTGATTTTGCCTGCCGTTCTACCTATAGAGTATCCGGTTTGCCTTCTAAAACTTCCGATTACCCCGGCTTTCGTTTAGCCTTATCTAAACCGGAATAATTGTTAATTGATGATTTTTGTTACATTCTAAAAATTAAAACTATGAAATTGAAAACTTCTGTTCTCGCTGTAATATTTTTAATAACAACAGCTTATACTTACGCTGCCTATCTGTTAATTCCCATGGATTTGGTGCAAAAAAATCATTTAAAAAGTTATGGAATTGCCTATTTTGCCATTACTAAAGATATTGATGTAAGTTGGCTGCTTAACTACAGAGGGGGAAGTTTTATGCTCCCTTACAGTTCTGTTGTTGAAGATGAATGTGTTATTCGTGGTGTTTCCTATCATGTAATTGCCGATGTTCAAGCTGCTGCCATTTTGAATGAGATTGCTGCTACCGAAAGCAATATGGACGATGTTAAACTGACTAAAGCACCCAAAATTGCGGTATATTCTCCAAAAAATAAATTGCCTTGGGACGATGCTGTAACTTTAGTGTTAGCCTATGCTGAAATTCCTTATGATATTATTTATGATGAGGAAGTTATGAGTGATGTGCTGCCAAAATACGATTGGCTGCATTTGCACCATGAAGATTTTACAGGACAATACGGAAAGTTTTGGGGCTCGTACAAAAATGCCGCATGGTATATTGAAGATGTTAAACTTCAGGAAACTATGGCAGCAAAATTGGGGTTTCAGAAAGTGTCGCACATGAAGTTGGCAGTAGCCAAAAAGATTCGCGATTTTGTAATGGGTGGCGGCTACATGTTTGCCATGTGCTCTGCGCCTGACAGTTTCGATGTCGCGCTTGCTGCCGACGGCGTGGACATTTGCGAAACACCCTTCGATGGAGACCCAATGGACCCACACGCGCAACAGAAATTAAACTACGATAATTGCTTCGCTTTTACCGACTTTATTCTTGTTACTAATCCTTATATCTATGAAATTTCAGATATTGATGTAAACCCAACCATGCACATTCAAAACAAAAAAAATGATTATTTTACACTGTTTGAATTTTCTGCGAAGTGGGATCCGGTGCCAACCATGCTCACACAAAACCATCAAAACGTAATATCTGGGTTTATGGGGCAAACTACCGCTTTTAACAAAAACCGCATCAAACCACATATCGTAATTTTAGGAGAAACCAAAATTTTTGATGAAGCTAGATATATTCACGGAGCTTATGGAAACGGCACATTTACATTTTATGGCGGACACGACCCCGAAGATTATCAACATTTTGTTGGAGATCCTCCAACCGACCTCAACCTGTTCCCTAACTCTGCCGGTTACAGGCTTATTCTTAATAATGTACTATTCCCTGCAGCGAAGAAACAAAAGCAGAAGACTTAATAGTTAGATTGTATATTAAGGTCTGGCTTTTACTGTTAGTACATTCCTGGCATTCCCCCCGGCATTCCGCCACCCATCGGGGCAGCAGGAGTTTCCTCTTTAATTTCTGAGAGAACACATTCAGTAGTTAACAACATTCCAGCGATAGAAGCGGCGTTTTCTAAAGCAACACGGGCTACTTTGGTCGGGTCAATGACACCTGCCTGAATCATATCTTCATACACATCGGTGCGAGCGTTGTAGCCCACTTTACCTTTTGCATCCTTCACGGCATTTACCACTACGGAGCCTTCTTTTCCGGCATTTTCAACAATTTGACGGAGAGGTTCTTCCAAAGCGCGTTTCACAATTTCTATACCAATTTGCTGGTCT
>Ga0123353_10001558_pt1 | contig 28122 bp, 29 predicted proteins | sample TergutLab28metaG_3_FD_92763 | JGI IMG/M metagenome (GOLD analysis project Ga0123353, IMG submission 92763) | Labiotermes labralis P3 segment gut microbial communities from Petit-Saut dam, French Guiana - Lab288 P3 | ecosystem: Host-associated > Arthropoda: Insects > Digestive system > Gut ...
GCCGCCCTGGGCCTCATCGCCCAGCGCCTGCCGCACATGCGCGAAATCGGCCCCAATCCCCTGGACAAAGCGGCCCACGTCGGAATTCCACTGGATGATGTTCATGCCCCATTTGGCCCATTGGATCTGCTGATCCAGATCCCAGGCGCTGTGGTTGCCCACGCCCACGCCCCGGGCCCGGCAGGTCTCGATGATATGTTTTACATAGCGCGAGAACTCGGGGTGCTCATACTCCTCGGGGTGGCCCAGGTTGATGGACAGGTCATGGGGGCCGATGATCACGGCGTCCACCTCGGGGAGCAGGAGGGATTCCAGGTTGTCGGCGGCGGCGCGGCTCTCGATATTCAGCAGCAGCAGGTTGCCGTCGTTGTAGTTGCGGAAATAGTCCTTCTCTTTTTGCGAAAGCTCGATGGTGCCGTCCAGCACCCCGCGCAGCCGCTCGCCCTTCAGCGGGCGGTATTTCACGGCCCCGATGAGGGTTTTGACCTCCTCCACGCTCTCCATGTAGGGCGCGATGACCCCCTCGGCGCCGTGCTCCACCGCGTGGAAGGCCTCCTGATAGCTGCAGCTGGGGATGCGCACGATGGGGGCAATACCCATGGCCCGGTAACAGCGCAGCATCCAGCCCCGGGCCTGGGGATCCACGGGCATGTGCTCGGAATCGATGAAGACGAAGTCCAGGCCCGCTTTGGGCAGCTCCGCCGCCCATTTGGGGGAGGGCGAGGCGATGAGGGTGCCGTAGACGCGCCGGCCCGCGAGGCAGGCGGCTTTGATCTGGTGACGGTTCATAAGGTTCTCCTTTATGCTGATGGCTCAATGTTGTTTTTTACACCTGCGGCGAATGATATTCGCCGCCTATAAGGACTGTGGCAAGGGCCAGAATGGTATTCCGGCGCTCTTTATGCAATGGAGTTGTGGTAACACAGGGACTTCCAAATCCGTTACATCTTTTTGTCGAACAGGAACGGCAAAATTCCTTCCTGTTTTGGAAAATGTTTTTTCGTCACCCCCTCTGTCGCCTTTCGACCCTATCGGGTCGCCGCGACATCGCCCCCTTGGGGGAGATGGCCGCAGGCCAGAGGGGATGGTATAAAAAATAATTTCCCTTGCATTTCCCACGGGAATCCTGTAAAATAAGTAAAAAGAAAGGGGCGACTGTATGACTTATCAGTACAAGACGAAGGGCGTATGCGCCCGGGGCATTGCCATCGAATTGGAGGGCGGCGTGGTGCACAGCGTGCGCTTCGACGGCGGCTGCGGCGGCAACACGGCGGGCATTTCCAAGCTGGTGGAGGGCATGCCCGCCGACGAGGTGATCGCGCGGTGCAAGGGCATCCCCTGCGGCAACCGGAAGACCTCCTGCCCGGATCAGCTGGCAAGGGCATTGGAGGCAGCGCTGGCTTCTTAGACATTAGATTTAGACGTGCGTGCGGCAGCAATCGTCTGGTGTCCAACGCCTATTATCTAATGCCTAAGATATTGTATCATCCCCATCCCGGCCCTGGCCCCCTCGGCCACGGCGAAGGCCACCTGGGCGAAGGCGCCCGTGCAGTCCCCGGCGGCGAACAGGCCGGGCAGCTGGGTTTCCTGCCGCCCGTCCACGGGGATGGCCCCGCGCTCCAACTGGAGGCCCAGCTTCCGCGCAAGATCCCCCGCCGAGGCGCTGCCCAGGGCCACGAACAGCCCCTGGAACGCCTCGGTCTGCCCAGTGGCCAGCTCTGCCCCCGCGAGGGTGTCACCGCCGCGCAGGCGCAGGATCTTCGACGTGCGCACCTCGACTTCGCCCGGCGGGTCGAACTCGGGCTCGGCCCCGTGGGTGAGCAGGGTCACATGCCCGGCCAGGGGGAGCAGCTCCTCCAGCTCGTGCCGGGCGTAGGCCCCGCCGCCCAGCACCGCCACCTCGCGCCCCCGGTAGAGGAAGGCGTCGCATACGGCGCAATAGCTGACGCCCTTGCCCTCGAAGGCCTTGATGCCCTCGATGTTCGGCGCACGTTTCGCCATGCCCGTGGCCAGCAGCACGGCGTGGGCGTCATAGGCGGTCCCCGAGGCAAGCTGAAGGGCGTAGCCGCCGTCCTCCCGCCAATCCAGGGAGATCACTTCGTCGTCCAGCATTCCGGCCCCCAGGGCGGCGCACTGTTTTTTGCCGATCTCGATCAGGTCTCCGCCGCGCAGGGGCTGCGTGAGTCCGTAATAGTTCTCGATTCTCTCCGCGCGCTCCAGTGCGCCGCCGTCCTTGCCGGCGACGGCGACCCGCAGCCCCGCCCGGCAAAGGTAGAGCGCCGCCGAGCAGCCCGCCGGCCCGCTGCCGATAATGAAGGCGTCCGTATTTTGCGTGTGTTCCATGGCGACCTCCGCGCATATATTGGGATAGAAAACCGAAAGGGAGGCTTTTCTATGCCTGTGCTTCTCGGAGCGAAAAATTTTAGGTCCCAGGTGCTGCGCGCCAAGCTGCCCGTGCTGGTGGATTTTTACGGCGAGCGCTGCATGCCCTGCCGCATGCAGCGGCCCGTGCTGCTGCGGCTCGAGGAGGAATGCGCCGGGCAGCTGAAAATCTGCATGCTGTGCACCGACCGGGAATCCGGGGAAAGCGACAAGGACTACGAGGCCAAGCTGCGCACCGTTCTCTCCTACGGCGTGATGAACCTGCCCACCCTGCTGCTGTTCATGAAGGGAAAACCGCGCCGCACCCTCATTGGCCTGCACACCGGGCAGGCGCTGCTGGATATCCTCCGGGAGGAGGGGCTGGAGGTAACACCCCTTTCATAAATATATTATACCTTCTCTCTTTCAAAAATGCAAGCCCAATATAAAAACACAAGCCCGGAAGCTCTCTTCCGGGCCTGTGCTCATAGTCATTCCGCTTGAAAACGTATGGCGTAATGGCTATACGGATTTTAGCGGTCGCCGTCGTCCGTGAGCAGGGAGCGCTCGCGGAACAGCAGCGAAACGCACCAGATGCCCGCCAGGGCCACCAGGGAATAAAGTATCCGGCTGACCAACGCGCCCTGTCCGCCGAAAATCCACGCGATAATGTCAAACTGAAACAGTCCGATGCTGCCCCAGTTCAGCGCGCCGAGAACGACCAGGATCAACGAAATACGATCCAGCATCACTTCGTCCACTCCTTTTGTGTTTGATCATTGGTGTATTTGCAGTACAATTTTGGGTGCAGGCATAGTGTGCGACGCAACGGCCCCGGTTATGCGCGCCGCGCAAAAATGCGGCTTGCATTTCTCATCCAGATATGTTAAAATATGCAGGTGCATTTGCACCTACCACTTTGCATATTCTACATGGAAGGAAGAATATCTATGAGGAAAATGATTTGCGCCGCCCTGCTTTGCGTGCTGTGCGCGGTGCCGCTGCTGGGCGCCTGCGGGCAAGCCGGAATTGCCGCGCGGCCCATCGCGCAGCTCGAACTGCCGACCATACTATACAGCGAGGAGGATGAACCAGTGCAGACACCCTGGAGCCCTGGCGACGAATACCCGGTGGTCACCATCACCCTGGCGGACGGCGGCGTGATCACGGCGGAGCTCTACCCCGACAAAGCGCCCAACACCGTCCACAACTTTATCGCCATGGTCGGCAGCGGCTACTTCGAGGGCCGTGTATTCCACCGCGCCAAGTCCGGCTTCATGATCCAGGGCGGATCTCCCAACGGCGACGGCATGTCCACTGGCTTCCCCTACAGCATCAAGGGCGAATTTGCCAACAATGGTTTCTCCAACGACCTGAAGCACCTGCGCGGCGTGCTTTCCATGGCCCGCATGAACGGGATGAACGACAGCGCTTCCTCCCAGTTCTTCATCATGCACGCCGATTACCCCTACCTGGACGATGACTACGCCACCTTCGGCAAGGTGATTGACGGCATGGACGTGGTGGACCGCGTCGCAACGAGCCCCACCACCGGCTATCCCCAGGACTTGCTGCTCGCGCCGGTGGTGATCAAAAGTGTTACGGCGGACACCAGGGGCATCGACTACCCCGCCCCCGTGGTCATCCCCGCGCGATGACCTACCCCGAGGCCCTGCGATATATCCACTCGCTGGAGCGCTTCGGTATCAGGCCGGGGCTCGGGCGGGTGCGGACGCTGTGCGCCGCCTTGGACGACCCACAGGAGCACCTGCGCTGCATTCACGTGGCGGGCACCAACGGCAAGGGCTCCACCTGCGCCATGCTGGCGGAGATCGCACGGGCGGCCGGACACAGAACGGGGCTCTACACCTCGCCCTACGTGACGGATTTCCGCGAGCGCATGCAGATCAATGGAGATAAATCTTCTTGGGAGATGATCCCGGAGGCGGATCTATGCCGCTGGACGGAACGCCTGCGGGATATCGCCGCGGCCCTGCCGGAGCCCGTGACCGAGTTCGAGTTCGTCACCGCCCTGGCTTTCGCCTGGTTCGCCGAGCGCCGCTGTGATGTCGTCGTGCTGGAGGTGGGCCTGGGCGGGCGCTGGGACGCCACGAACCTCATCAAAGCGCCGCTGTGCAGCGTGATCACGAAGATTTCCCTGGATCACATGGAGATCTTGGGAGATACCCTGGCTGAGATCGCCGCCGAGAAGTGCGGGATCATCAAGCCGGGATGCCCGGTCGTCACCGCCTGCGAGCAGCCGGAAGAGGCCCTGGCGGCGATACGCGAACGCGCGCATGCGAACGCGGCGCCTTTGACTGAGCCGCGGATGGAGGAGTGCGAAATCCTCGCCTCCACCCTGGCAGGCAGCGATGCCGAGCTGGCGGGACTGCGGGTGCGCGTGCCCCTTTTGGGGCGGCACATGTGCTTTAACGCGCTGACCGCCGTGCACGCCGCGCGGCTCCTCGGCTGGTCCGGCGCGGCGATCCGGGCGGGCATTGCCCGCACCGCCCTGCCCGCGCGGATGGAGGTGCTTTCGCGGGATCCCCTGATCCTGCTGGACGGCGGGCACAACCCCGACGGCGCGCGGGCCCTTGCGGCAACGCTGGGGGAATTATGCACAGGCACCGCCTTTTGCGCCCTGTGCGGCATGATGGCCGACAAGGACGCTGGAGAATATCTGCGCCTCCTGCGGCCATGCGCGGATAAACTCATCGCAGTGCGGCCGGACAATCCCCGTGCGCTGTCTGCCTCCGCGCTGGCCAACCTGGCCCGGCAGGCGGGCTTTGCTGATGAAAATATTTCCGCTGCCGGCTCCATTGAGGAGGCGCTGCGGCAGGTGGAATACCCCCTGCTGGTGTGCGGCTCACTCTACCTGGCGGGGGAAATCAGGCCGCTTTTGCTGTAAAGGGGTTTAGCTTTACGAGTTCGCGGTTTAGACAACAAAAACGTAAAGGCATTTCCCTTTACATCCCTTATATGCAAGAAAAAACGCCGCCGCCACTGACAAGTGTTTTACTTGTCAGTGGCGGCGTGACTTTTCATATCTTGCTAGGAAGCAGCGAAGCGACCTGCACGCCGCAGGCGTTACATTTGGTCGGGGGCGGTGATTTTGTACATGCGCAGCAGGTTCGCGAGGGTATCCCGCACGCAGGCGCACAGGGCCAGACGGGCCTGCATCAGCGGCTCCTCCTCCCCCATCACGTGGCAGCTGTTATAGAATTTGTGGAACCCGGCAGCCAATTCCATACAATAACGAGTTAAACGGGCAGGGTCGCAGTGCTTCGCGGCTTCGATGATCTCCCCGGTAAGCGCCCCCAGCAGGCGGATGAGCTCCCGCTCCTCTGGTGCGTTCAGCATGGATAATTCTTCTCTTGCGCATTCTCTTTGGCTTATCCCATCAGACGCGAAGCGCCTAAAGATGCTGCAGACGCGGGCGTGAGCGTATTGGCAGTAGTAGACCGGGTTTTGCGACGACTGCTCCACCGCCAGATCCAGGTCGAAATCCATGGCCGCGCCGGGGTCGCGCATGTTGAACAGGAAGCGCAGCGCGTCGATGGGGATCTCGTTCAGGAGGTCCTCCAAGGTGATGGATTTGCCCGTGCGCTTGCTCATGCGCACCACCTCGCCGCCCCGCACGAGTTTCACCAGCTGCGTCAGGACGAACTGCGCGCGCCCCCCGCCGAACATGGCGTCGAGGACGGCGCCCAGGCGGATCGTGTGGCCGTGGTGGTCACTGCCCAGCACGAGGATGGAGCGGTCGAAGCCCCGGGTGACCAGCTTATTGTGGTGATAGGCGATATCGGGCACGATGTAGGTGGGCAGGCCGTTGGAGCGTACGATGACGAAGTCCTTATCCAGCCCGAAGGCCGTGGCCCGGAACCACAGCGCGCCGTCCTGCTCATAGGCGTGGCCGCTCTCCTTCAGCAGGGCGATGACGCGGTCCACCTCGCCGCTTTGATAGAGGGCGCTCTCGTAGAACCAGGTATCATAGGCAATTCTATAGCGCTCCAGGTTTGCGCGAATCTCCTCCACATTCAGCGGCAGGGCGAAGCTTACGAGTGCTGCGCGGCGTTCCTTCTCTGGCTTTTCCAGATAGCTGCCGCCATGGACAGCCGCGAATTCCTCGGCGCGCCGCGTAATGTCGTCCCCGTGATAGGCGTCCTCGGGCATCTCCACTGCCGCGCCGAAATGCTGTTGGTAGCGTATATCCAGGCTCAACCCGAACTTCTCAATCTGGTTGCCGCCGTCGTTGACATAGAATTCCCGCTCCACATAATACCCGGCGGCCTGCAGCACGGCGGCGAGGCAATCCCCCAAAGCGCCGCCCCGGGCGTTGCCCATGTGCATGGGGCCGGTGGGGTTGGCGGAGACGAACTCCACCAGGACGCGCTTTCCGCCGCCAAAATCCGACCGCCCGTAGGCCGCGCCTTTGGCCAGCACATCGGCTACGATGTCGGCGTAATAGACGTCGCTGAAATAAAAGTTGAGGAAGCCCACGCCCGCAGCCTCGCAGCGCAGGGCATAGGTACCGCTCAAATCGATGCGGTGTGCCAAAATCTCGGCGGTTTTCCGGGGGGACTGGCGCAGCTCCCGGGCCCAGGCCATGGCCGCGTTGGACGAAACGTCGCCGTTCGCGCGGTCGGCGGGCACCTCCACCTGGAAGGGGCCTGTGGGAACAGCGGGTAAATCACCAACAGCAGCAGCCGAAGCAGCCGCCGCCAGGATGGCCGACCTGATCTGGTCTTGGCCCTTTTGCACGAGATAGGACATGGATGCCTCCTAAAATTCGTCATTCCGCCATTCCATTGGGCAGAACCTTGATCTCCATCTGGTTGCTGGACATCAGATCCGCGTAAAAATCCAGGGTGTAGGCGAGTTTTATGCGCCCGCCCGCGTGGCTGAGGTCGGATTCCACCGCCCGCGCGAACACGCCCAGGTGCATCAGGCCGTCCGGGGTGTTGTAGTAGCAACTGTGGCGCACGCCCTGCTCCAGGGTGATTTCCAGGGGATACTCGCCCGCGCGGGACAAAGAGACTAAGCGGTTTTGCACCCGCAGCGCGGCGCGGCTGCCCTCCAGGCCCTCGCTTTGCTCCACATAGTCCAGCTGCCAGCCGCCGCCGTCCTCCCCCGGCAGCTCCGATAACACGCCGCCGCACAAAACCTCCGACGAGTGCAGCTCGCCCTCGATCTCGTGGGAATCCCGGATTTCGATCATCACGGGGACCTTGCGCCGGGGCTTTTTAGGGTTCGCCATTTTCACTTCCTCCTGTCTATCAGCGCCAGCCCCAGGTCCCGCAGCTGCGCCGCGTCCACCGGGGAGGGGCACTCCGTCATGGGCTCCGAGGCGTTCTGCACCTTGGGGAAAGCGGTCACGTCCCGCAGGTTTTCGCAGCCGATCAACTGCATCGCCAGGCGGTCCAGCCCGAGGCCCATGCCCCCGTGGGGCGGCGCGCCGTAGCGGAACGCGTTGACCAAAAACCCGAACTTTGTGGATATTTCCTCTTCCGTCAGACCCAGCAGGCCGAAGATGCGGGCCTGCAGCTCTGGGTCGGTGATGCGGATGGAACCGCTGGACAATTCGATCCCGTTCAGCGTCAGATCCGCCGCCTTGGCGAGAACATTGGCCTTCTCTGTCTCCAAAATGGCGAGGCTCTCGTCCGTCGGCGAGGTGAAGGGGTGGTGCATCGCCACGAACTGCCGCGCATCCTCGTCCCAATCGAAGAAGGGGAACTCGGTGATCCAAAGGAAATGCAGCTTGCCCCTGGGGACCAGGTCCAGCTTTTTCGCGAGCTGCTGCCGCAGCGCACCCAAAACGGAAAGCGTCAGGGCGTTTTTGCTGTCGGCAACGAGGAAGATGACATCGCCGGGCACGGCCTGCGCGCGCGCCAGCAAAGCCCGCATGCAGTCCTCGCCGATAAACTTGCCGAAGGAGGAAGCCGCCGTGCCGTCGGGGGCGAGGCGCGCCCAGGCAAGGCCCTTCGCGCCGATGCCCCTGGCAAACTCGGTGAGCTTGTCGATCTCCTTGCGCGTCAGCGTATCATAAGCTCCCTTTGCGGTGATCCCGCGCACCGCGCCGCCCGATTGCAGCGCGCCCTCGAAGACGCTGAAGCCGCAGCCCTCCAAGAGGTCGCCGGCATTGAATAGCTCCATGGCGTAGCGGATGTCGGGCTTGTCGCTGCCGAAGCGCTCCAGGGCATCGCGCCAGGTCATGCGGGGGATGGGGAAGGAGATGCCCAGATCCAACTCGCGGTCCAGGCGGGCGATGAAGCCCTCCACCATATGCAGGATATCCTCCAGCTCCACAAAGGACATCTCCAGGTCGATCTGGGTAAATTCCGGCTGTCTGTCCGCGCGCAAATCCTCGTCGCGCATGCAGCGCGCGAGCTGGATATAGCGGTCGAAGCCCGCCACCATGCACAGCTGCTTGTACATCTGGGGCGACTGCGGCAGGGCGTAGAAGGATCCGGGGTGCACGCGGCTGGGCACGAGGTAGTCCCGTGCGCCCTCCGGCGTGGACTTGATCATCATGGGCGTCTCAATCTCGATGAAGCCGTTTTCGTCGAAGTAGTCCCGCGTGATCTTGGCGATGCGGTGGCGCATGAGCAGATTGCGCTGCAAGTCGGGCCGCCGCAGATCGAGGTAACGGTATTTCAGCCTTGTCAGCTCCACGGTATTGCAATTTTCCACGATTTCAAAGGGCGGGGTCTCGCTTTTCGCCAGCAGCAGCAGCTCCTCCACGGCCAGCTCCACCTCGCCGGTGGGCAGGTCGGCATTCGGCGCGCTGCGTTTGCGCAGGACGCCCGTGGCCATCACCACGAACTCGCCGCGCAGGCCCCGCGCCTTTTCGAGGACCTGCGCCGGGCAGGCCTCGTCGAAGGCCAGCTGCAAGATGCCTGTTCGATCGCGCAAATCGACGAATATCAATGAACCCAGGTCGCGCTGGCGCTGCACCCATCCCGCCACTGTGGCGGTTTCCCCCACCTGCGTGGCGCGCAATTCGCCGCAGTAATGCGTTCTTTTTCTGTTTCCCAGATGATCCATTTGGTACCCTCTATTCATCTTATATACGAGACTATACATAAAGCACAGCGAAGCGACCGAGCCGAGCCGCAGGCGCTATTCATTGAAGCAGGCCTGCAATTCCTCCTGCGCCGCGCGAAGGAGCATCCGCTCGAACTGCTCCGCGAAATCGTCCAGCTGCATATGCTCTTCCTGCCCTGTGGCCATATTCTTCAGTTTGGCCCGGCGTGTGCGCAGCTCCTCATCGCCCAGCACCATGGTATAGCGCGCGCCCAACTTGCCGGCATACTTCATCTGCGCCTTGAGGGAGCGGCCAACGATGTCGAACTGGGCACTCAGGCCCTCGGCGCGCAGCTCGGCCGCCAGCTTCGCCGCCGCCTCCAGTGCCGCCGCTCCCATGTTCGCGATGTAGAGCGCGCAAGGCTCCTCCTCCGGCAGGGGGGCCTCCAGGGCCCGCAGCTGCATCAATATGCGCTCCAAACCAAGGCCGAAGCCCAGCGAGGGCGTGTGCGCCCCGCCCAGCTCCTCAATCAGGCCGTCGTAGCGCCCGCCGCCGCCCAGCACCAGGCCGCCGAGCTCCGGCACCTCGGAGATAAACTCGAACACCGTGCGGGTGTAGTAATCCAGGCCCCGCACAACGCGCGGGTTGACGGCGAAGGGGATCTCCATGGCCCGCAGCAGCGCCTGCACCTGATCGAAATGCGCCCGGCAGTCCCCGCAGAGGAATTCCATCATGACAGGGGCCTTCGCGGCATAGAGACCGCACACCGGGCTTTTGCAGTCCAGGATGCGCATGGGGTTCTTCGCTAGGCGCTCGTTGCAGGCGCCGCACAGTTCTTCCTTTTTGTCCAGAAAATATGCGCGCAGCGCCTCCAGATAGGCCTTGCGGCAGGCGGGGCAGCCGATGGAGTTCAGCTCGATGCGGACATCCGTCAAAGAGATGAAGTTGAAAAACTCCGCCGCCAGGGAAATGACCTCCGCATCGGCGGCGGGCGTGAGCGCGCCAAAGCACTCCACGCCGAAGGTGGTGTACTCCCGGTAGCGCCCGGCCTGCGGCTTTTCGTAGCGATAGCAGTTGAAGGCGTAGCAGACCTTTTGGGGCAGGGCGTCGCCCAGCAGGCCGTGCTCCATGCAGGCCCGGGCTACCCCCGCCGTGCCCTCGGGGCGCAGGGTGACGGAGCGCCCGCTTTTGTCGAAGAACGTGTACATCTCCTTCTGCACCACGTCGGTGGTATCCCCTACCCCGCGCTCGAAAAGCTCCGTGTGCTCGAACACGGGCACGCGGATCTCGCGGTATCCGAAATTGCGCGCGGTTTCCAGGGCAGCCTGCTCCAGATAGCGGTAGAGATAAGACTCCCCAGGGAGGACGTCCCGCGTGCCGCGCACGGCTTTGGTGATTAATGCCATGGTTTTATCCTCTCATTGTTCAATCGGTATGCTGCGCTCGTACAGCTCATGGGGCGCGAGATCCTGGCCGTGGGGCCATTCGATGTATTCGCCGTCTTCAATCAACCGCACGGTTTTGAAATAGGAATAATCCCCCAGTTCTCCAAACCAAGAACCCATGATATAGCGTGAAGCATCGAAGCGTTTTCTCTCGCCGGTCTCATAGGTTAAATGAAGAAAATGCGGTCTTGCCGCTTCAACATGCGTCAGCCTTGGAACATTTACCAACATGCTATCACCTACTTCAATGGATCAATCCGGAAAATCTCACCATTCAATAGGCTTTCGGCTGGCTTTCTGTATCTCCCGCCAGTCCAGGTCTCCACGCTCCAGGGCATGGATGAGGGCCTCCGCCGTGGCGATGTTCGTGGCCACAGGGATGTTGTGCACGTCGCACAGGCGCAGCAGGACGTTCTCCTCCATGTCGGCGCCGGGGTTGATGCCGTCGCGGAAGAGCAGCATCAGATCGATTTCGCCGCAGGACACCATGGATTCCATCTGCTCCACGCCGCCCTGGCCCGAATACAGCAGCTGCACCGGCAGCGCCGCGTTCTCCTGGATCATGCGGCCCGTGGCGCCCGTGGCAAAGAGGGTGTGCTTGCCGAACACACCGCAGTAGGCGATGCAGAACTGGGTCATAAGCTCTTTTTTCGTGTCGTTGGCGATTAAGGCAATGTTCATTCGTCGATCACTTCGCTTTCGTCGGAATCATTCTCTGTATTCCCAACCGGCAGGGGGCCCGCCGGTTCGTCTTCATTGCGGGGAATATTCACCATGGTGATCACGCGCTCGCCTTCGGCGGTCTTCATCACATAGACCCCCTTGGCGGGGCGGCGGCTCACGCTGACCTGCGCGGCGGGGATGCGGATGATCACGCCGTCGGAGGAGATCAGGATAAGGTCCTCGGCTTCGTCCACCACGGCCACAGCCGCTACTTTTCCGAAACGCCCGCAGTGGTAGTTGACCAGGCCCTTGCCGCCCCGGGATTGCAGGCGGTAGTTTTCCGGCGGGCTGCGCCGCCCGAAGCCCGTCTCGGACACGGTGAGCACCGTCTTCCCGGGCTCCAGGATGTCCATGCCCACCACCTGGTCGCCCTCCTGCAGGCCGATGGCCCTGACGCCCCGGGCGGCGCGGCCCAGGGGGCGGGCGTCGGCCTCGTGGAAGCGGATGGCCATGCCATCGCGGGTGGCGAGGATCAAGTCGTCCTCGCCGTTTGTCAGCCGGACCCAGGCCAGCTCGTCGTCCTCGCTGAGGTGCAGGGCAACCACGCCGTTTTTGCGCACGCTGCGGAACTCGCTCAGGGCGATGCGCTTGATGATGCCCTGGCGGGTCACCATGCACAGGTAGTGCTCGCCCCGCTCGGCCTCGGCTTCCTCCTTTGAGACCTGGATGAGGGCGGAAACGCTCTCCCCGCCATCAATCGGTAATATATTCACGATGTTCATGCCCCGGCTGCTGCGGGAGCCCTCGGGGATCTCGTAGCCCTTGAGGCGGTAGGCGCGGCCCTTGGTGGTGAAGACCATAATATAGTCGTGGGTGGAGCAGGTGAACATAGTCCGCACCACGTCCTCCTCCCGGCGGGTCATGCCCTTGACGCCCCTGCCGCCGCGCCTCTGGCTCTGGTAGGTGCCGATGGGCATGCGCTTGACATAGCCCATGTCCGTCATGGTATAGACGCAGTCCTCCACGGGAATGAGGTCCTCCACGTCCATTTCGCCGGAGATGCCGACGATCTGGGTGCGGCGGGGGTCGCCGAATTTTTCCTTGATGCGGACCAATTCCTCCTTGAGAAGGGACAGCAGCTTTTGCGGATCGGCCAGAAGGGTCTCCCACTCGGCGATCTGCGCCAGCACCTGGGCCATTTCCTCCTCCAGTCTGCCTCGCTCCAGGCCGGTCAGCTGCCCTAAGCGCATCTGCACGATGGCCGTGGCCTGCGTGTCGTCGAAGCCGAAGCGCTCCATCAGCCGCGCCTTGGCCTCCGGGACGCTTGCGGAGCTGCGGATGATGGCGATGACCTCGTCGATGTTGTCCTGGGCCACCAGCAGGGCCTCCAGGATATGCGCCCGCTCGCGCGCACGGCGCAGATCGAACTGCGTGCGGCGGGTGAGCACCTCCGCCTGGAAATCGATATAATGGCGCATTATTTGCTTTAGCGTCAGCAGCTTGGGCTCGCCCCGCACCAGGGCGATCATAAATACGCCGAAGCTGGACTGCATAGGGGTGTAGGTATAGAGCTGGTTCAAGACAACCTGCGGGTTGGCGTCCCTTTTCAGGTAAATGACCAGATCCATGCCGTTGCGGTTGGAGAAGTCGTCGGTGCCCGAGACGCCCTCGAGCTTTTTATCTTTCGCAAGGTCGTTGATATAGGCCTGGAGCCGCGCCTTGTTCACGGTATAGGGCAGCTCGGAGACGTGTATCGTATACTTCCCCGCCTTCTCGCGGATCTCGGCCTTGGCGCGCAGGACGATCTTGCCGCGCCCAGTGCCGTAGGCGGCGCGGATGCCGCTACGGCCCATAATGGTGCCCGCCGTGGGGAAATCCGGCCCCTTGATATGCTCCATCAGGTCGTCCAGGGAGCACTCCGGCTCGTCGATCATGCGGCAGATGCCGTCTATGACCTCCCCCAGGTTGTGGGGCGGGATGTTGGTGGCCATGCCCACGGCGATGCCGGTTGAGCCGTTGACCAGGAGGTTGGGGAAGCGGGAGGGCAGCACCACGGGCTCCTTGAGGCGGTCGTCGTAGTTGGGGACGAAGTCCACGGTGTCTTTGTCGATGTTGGTGAGCATCTCCATGGAAAGGCGGCTCATGCGCGCCTCCGTGTAGCGGTAGGCCGCGGGGGCGTCGCCGTCCACGGAGCCGAAGTTGCCGTGGCCGTCCACGAGCATGTAGCGCATGGTGAAATCCTGGGCCAGGCGCACCAGGGCGTCGTAGACCGACTGGTCGCCGTGGGGGTGGTAGCTGCCCAGCACCGCGCCCACGGTATCGGCGCATTTGCGGTAGGCTCTGTCGGGGAACAGGCCGTTGCGGTGCATGGTGAACAGGATGCGCCGATGCACGGGCTTCAGGCCGTCGCGCACGTCCGGCAGGGCCCGCGCCGTGATGACGGACATGGAGTAATCCAGGAAGCTCTTGCGCATTTCCCGCGAGACGTCCACGTCCACGATTTTCTGTTCTTCCAGTTTGGTTTCGTCAAAGCCCAAGGCGGTTTACCTCATTGTTGTTCGTTGGGGAAGATGTCGACTAAGGGGATGGAGAGGCCGGGGAAAAGCGCGCTGGTAAGAGTATCTGCATCGTCGTAGGCACGTAAAATATAGTTGCCCTTTTCCAGTACACACACTTGCACGGTGCGCTCCCTGGGTTCCACCATCCAGTATTCCTTCACGCCGCACATCAGATATTCTTCGAATTTGTTTTTCATATCAAAACGTTTTGTGGAAGGTGAATGCACTTCCACTACCAATGTAGGCGCACCGTCGCAGCCGTTGTCACTGATTTGTCCAGGATTACACACAACGCTGATATCCGGCCGCACAACTGTTTTCTTCCGTTGCAGCGAAAGCATTTTCCGCGTTATGGGCTTTGGGGATAAATGCACATCAATGTCTTGATAGACCTTGCAGGGTTTTCCTTTCAGAAACAGCCAAAAGGCCGCGAGAAGATTGAGGACAATTTCCTGATGCCGGGGACTGGCCGCCGCCATCAAGTACGCCCAGCCATTGATAAGTTCATAACGCTCATCGCCATCCCACGAGAGGTAATCCTCATAGGTATAGTTTCCGTTTTTTGGGCTCTCCACAATGCTGCCGTTCATTTCAAATGCCTCCTGATTATATATCCAGATTCACAACCTTCTTCGCGTTCGTCTCGATAAACTCCCGCCGGGGCTCCACGGGGTCCCCCATGAGGATGGAGAAGGTTTCGTCGGCGGCGATGGCGTCATCCATGGAGACGCGCAGCATGGTGCGGAAGGAGGGGTCCATGGTGGTCTCCCAGATCTGCTCGGCGTCCATCTCGCCCAGGCCCTTGTAGCGCTGCACCTCGCAGCCCTCGCCCAGCTCCGAAAGCAGAGCGTCTCGCTCGTCGTCCGAGAATGCATAGCGGTGCCGTTTGCCCTTGCTCACCCGGAACAGGGGCGGCTGGGCGATATAAATGTAGCCCTGATCGATCAGCGGGCGCATGTAGCGGAAGAAGAAGGTCAGCAGCAGGCAGCGGATATGCGCGCCGTCCACGTCGGCGTCGGCCATGATGACAACCTTGTGGTAGCGCAGCTTTTCAATGGCAAAGTCGTCGTCTATGCCCGTGCCCAGAGCCAGCACCACGGGGATGAGCTTCTGGTTGCCTAGCACCTTGTCGAGCCGGGCCTTTTCCACATTGAGCATCTTGCCCCAAAGAGGGAGGATCGCCTGGTAGCGGGGGTCGCGGCCCTGCTTGGCGGTGCCGCCGGCGCTGTCGCCCTCCACGATGTAAAGCTCGGTCACCCTGGGGTCCTTCTCGGTGCAGTCCTGGAGCTTGCCGGGCAGGGCGCCGCCCTCGGCGCCGCTCTTCTTTCGGGCCAGATCGCGCGCGCGCCGGGCCGCTTCACGGGCACGCGAAGCGTCTAAAGCCTTGCTAAAGATGGCCCTGGCCACGGAGGGGTTTTCCTCGAAGTAGGTCATGAGCTTTTCGTAGACCAGGGCGGAGACCATCTGGGTCATTACAATGTTGCCTAACTTGGCCTTCGTCTGGCTTTCGAACTGGGCGTCGATGAGCTTGACGCTGATCACAGCCGTCATGCCCTCCCGCACATCGTCGCCCGAAAGGTTCTTATCGGTGTCCTTAAGAAGCTTGAACTTGCGCCCATAATCGTTGAACACGCGCGTCATCGCGCTTTTGAAGCCGGTTTCGTGGGTGCCGCCGTCCACGGTGTGAACATTGTTCGCAAACGAAAGCAGCAACTCGTTATAATTGTCGGTGTACTGCAGCGCTACCTCGGCGGCGCTGTCCCCGATGGCGGCGGAAATATGGATAGGTGTCTCGTGCAGGGGCGTCAGCCCTCGGTTTTTGTTCAGATATTCAACAAAGCTGACGATGCCGCCCTCGTAGCGAAAGTCTTTTTTCGCAGGCTCTTCCGGGTTTCGCAAATCTTCCAGGGTGATGCGCAGCCCCGCATTGATAAACGCGCATTCCCGCAGGCGGCGCTCCAGGGTCTCAAATTCATATTCCGTCGTCTCGGTGAAAATATCCGGGTCGGGCTTGAAGGTGATCAGCGTGCCGGTGCTGCCCGTATCGCCTATGATCTCCAGCTCCGTCACGGGGTCGCCCCGCTCGAAGCGCTGCCTGTGAACCCTGCCCTCACGCTGCACCTCGACTTCCAGCCACGCAGACAGCGCGTTGACCGCCGAGCAGCCGACACCGTGCAGCCCGCCCGATACTTTGTACCCGGTGCCGCCGAACTTGCCGCCGGCGTGCAGTACCGTGAGCGCCACGGTCACGCTAGGCAGACCTGTCTTCTCGTTGATTCCGACGGGGAAGCCGCGGCCGTTATCCCGCACGGCGACGATGTCGCCGGGCAGGATCTCCACGTTGATCTCCGTGCACACCCCGGCCAGGGCCTCGTCGATGGAGTTGTCGACGATTTCGTACACCAAGTGGTGCAGCCCGCGCGGGCCGGTGGAACCGATATACATGCCCGGGCGCTTGCGCACGGCCTCCAGGCCGTCGAGCACCTGTATTTCTTCATAGGCTTCGGTGACGGCGGTGTCCAGGGTCTCCGCCTCGTCGAAGCGGATATCTTGTTCTTCCAAAGGGGTACTCCTCCTAAAAGGCAAAGGTCTGTGGCCTTGGGTCTATTGACCTGAATTCGTCGCCGGGAAAATTTCGCTCAGGGGAATTTCGAGGCCGGGGAAGGTGGGGCTGGCGAGGGTTTCGTCTTTTTGCAATGTTCTGCGCTTTTCGCTGCGCGCTTGCAGCAGATAAATATGCACTTTTTGAGCAAACGGATCCACAATCCAATACTCCCTGACGCCCGCCTCACGGTATAAATCCATTTTTGAGGTAAAAATTTCACTCATCGTACAGGGAGAAAGGATTTCAACCGCCAAGGCCGACACCGTCTCACAGGCATTATCATCGAAATAGTCATCTAACCTTTGAGTCAGCCACTTGCTGACCTGTTGTTGGTACGGGCTGGACTGCGTTTCAGTGCAACTATACCGCCTGCTGCGGTCTTCAGCCAAATTGCTTTCCATGGCACTCCCCTCCCCTCATTGTTCATTGTCAATTGCTAATTGTTAATTGTTTACATCCCCGGCATGCCGCCGCCTCCGCCGCCCATGAGCTGCTGGAAGAGCCCGGGCTTTTTTTCCTTCTTGGGCCTATAGAGCGGCGGGTTTTCCATCCGCCTGCGGGCCTCCTTGTGGGCCGCCAGGTAGCGGTTGACCCGGATGACCACGGGGGCGAGATCGGCGCTCATATAGTCGGCGCAGCGCGCGAGGAGGGTCTGGTCGTTTTCCAGGGAGCCGAGGATGGTCACGGCCACGAGGCTCTGCACTTCGTTGACGCCGTTTTCGTAAACATCGTTGAAAAGGCCGAACAGGCGCTTCATCTGCGAGGGATTGTTGCGGCGGATGGTTTCCAGCACCGCGCTGTTGCCTCCATCCAGGAAAAACTCCTCCGGCAGGAACTCGCCGTAGCGTTCGTAGTTGGCCCTATAGGCCGGGCGCAGCTCGGGGTAGATCCCGGTGAAGCTGTTGCCGAAGGAAAGCGCGTCGTAATAGGCGTCGCCATTTTTGATCGCCGTCTTCGACACGCTTTTGGGCGGGCCCTTCTTGGCGGCGGCGGGGACGCCCTTTTTGCGCGGGCGGAATTTCTCCTGCAGTGCCTCGGCGAACTCGCCGGCTATGTATTTGCAATCCCGCTCCGCGGCGCTTTCCAGCTCCAGCAGGGAAAGCGATAGCTGGCGGTATTCCCCCTCCAGGACCTCCTCCGGCGGGCTTTCGCAGAATTGCAGCGCGGCCCGGTCGTCCTCCAGCTTGATGCGCAGCGTGCCGGCCTCGCCGGTAAAAAGGGCGACGCCCTCGGGGGCCGCCTCCCCGGCTTTTTTCCGCACCGCGGCAAACCCAAGCTCGGCCAGGGTGGGCGAAAGGCCCCCCAGCAGCAGATCCATCGCGGCGTTCGCGTTCATCATAGACGTGATCCTTCCCTACTTATATTATAATATATAGTATAGCACATTTCAGCGTGCTTGTCACGCATATTTTAAAAGAAATACGGGATTTTGGCAAAAACATTTGACTTCCCCGCCTTCCTCCGCTATAATAGACAGGAACAAAAAATTGAACGGAAAAGAGGCGCGTTCCATGGGTGAAACTGTGAAACTTGCGGAAGCGGAAAACAAGGCGCGCGGCGGAGTCATTGGATGGTGGAAGCGGGTAGACGACCGGGCGCGGGAGAAGCATCCCGAGTGGTGGAAGCTGTTTTTATGGGCGGTCATGGGCTTCGTCGCCAACATACCGGAGCTGGGCACCTATATGGGCCTGCGCTACGGTTTCCGGGCGATGGGGGTCGATAATCTGGGCATCTTCGGCTTTATGGAGCGGATCGTCGCGCCCGACCCCGATTTCCCCCTGGCCACAGTGGTCTATGCCTACATGATCTCCACCGCCGTGGGCTACGCCATCGCCTTCGTCCTCAACCGCAAGGCGACCTTCCGGGCCGATTCCAACATCGCCCTGAGCACCTTCATCTATGTGCTCACGGTCATCTTCACCATCTTCGCCAACGGCTTCATCGGGCCCATCATCTCCAACCTGGTGGGCATGATCCCCGTATCCTCCGTGGTCACGGAAATGATCGCCAAGTTCCTGGGCATGCTCGTGCCGGGCCTGTGGTTCTACCCCATGAACCGCTTCGTCATCCACCGTAAAAAGAAGGAGGCCGCTGACAATGTCTGAAACAACGCAGCCCAGGAAGGGCTTCATCGCGAAAATCGACGACTCCGCCTTCGGGCAGGCGCACGCCGAGCTATGGAAATTCATCAAGTCCTGCATCGCAGGGGGCATGGGGGCCATACCGGAGATGGTGCTGTACATGGTGCTGGCGCCGGCGTTCGGCAAGCTGAACCTGGCCGACCCCAATTTCTTTTTCTTCAAGCTCCTGGCGCAGTCCAAGGGGGACACGGCGGGGCACGCCCTGGCGGCGGTGGTCTACGCCACCCTCATCTCCACCGCCGTGGGCCAGATCATCGGCTTTATCCTCAACCGCAAGGTGGCCTTCCGGGCCAACAGCAACGTGGCCCTGAGCATCTTTCTGACGCTGCTGCTGATCGTCTTCACCATCGCGGCCAACACCCTGGTGGTGGGCCCCGGCGCCGACGCCTTGCTCAGCCGCCTGGCTTTCCTGCCCCAGTGGCTGATTGACATGACCACGAAGATCCTGGCCATGTGCGCCTCCGTGGCCTGGGTCTACCCCGCCAACCGTTTCCTCATCCACCGCCAAGTAAAAGAGAAGACGAAGGGGGAGGCCGCCTAATGCAGGAGCAGGAAACCAAGTCCGCCGCCCCCCGCCTGGACGACCACCAGTTCGCCCGCAGCCATCCCGAGTTTTGGAAATTCTTCAAGGCGCTGTGTGTCGGCGGGATCAGCGCCATACCCGAGCTGCTCTCCTACATGCTCCTGTGCTCCTGGTTCGCCGGTCTCGCGGTGACCTACCTGCCCGATTTCTTTTTCTTCCGGTTGATCATCGCCAACATGGACGAATCGGTGTACACGCCCGCGGTACAGGTCTACGCCTTCCTCCTTTCCACCGCCGTGGGGCAGACCATCGGATTCATCCTGGCGCGCAAATACGCCTTCCGCGCCAACGCCAACGTGGCGCTGAGCACCTTTCTGAAAATCGTGATGATCGTTGTCACCATAGCGCTCAACGGCGTGCTGGGCCCCGGCATCGTGGCCCTGACGGCCAAAATCGCCTTCCTGCAGCCCTACCCCGGCCTTGTGCAGGGCGTGAGCAAGGTGGCCTCTATGGCCGTCTCCTCCGTTTGGGTGTACCCTTCCGACCGTTTTCTCGTCCACCGCGTGGTAAAATCGAAAGGAGACTGATTGACTAATGAGCAATCCCGAACCGAAGAAGGGCTTTGTCGCGCGCATAGACAACACGAAATTCGCCCTGGGCCGCCCCGAGCTGTGGAAGTTCATCAAGGCCTGCGCGGCGGGGGCCTGCGGGGCCCTGCCGGAGTTCATCACCTACATGGTCCTGTGCTCCCTGTTCAACCGCATGCAAGTGACCTACCTGCCCGATTTCTTTTTCTTCGACCTCATCATCCGCAATATGGACGCCTCGCAGTTCCTGCCGGCGGTGCAGGTGTACGCCTTCCTCATCTCCACCGCCGTGGGGCAGGCCGTGGGCTTCGTCATAGCGCGCAAGGTGGCCTTCCACGCCAACTCCAACGTGGCGCTGAGCACCTTCTTCAAGATCCTCGTGGTGCTGTTCACCGTCGGGGCCAATGGCATCATCGGCCCGGGCATGGTGGCCCTGCTGGCGCAGGTCGCCTTCCTGGCGAGGTACCCCTCCCTGGTGCAGACGATCAGCAAGATCGTCTCCATGGCCGCGACCGTGATCTGGGGATACCCGGCGGACCGGTTTTTGATACACAGGCAGGTAAAGGCTAAGCAAGAGGAGGAGAGCGCCTGATGCAATACCGCGACTACGGCAAAACCGGCAAGATTTCCGCCCTGGGCTTCGGCTGCATGCGCCTGCCGGAGTTTGAGAGGGACGGCAATTGGTACGTGGACGAGGAGAAAACCACCCCCATGCTGCGCCGCGCCGCGGCGCTGGGCGTGAACTACTTCGACACCGGCTACCACTACTGCCACCACAACAGCGAATCCGCCCTGGGCAAGGCCCTAAAGCCCATCCGCGACCAGGTGCTGATCTCCACCAAGTGCCCCCTAAGGGACGTGGGGTCCGCCAGGGATTACTGCAGCTGGCTGGAGCGCAGCCTGAAGGAGCTGGACACCGACTACGTGGACTACTTCCACTTCTGGAGCCTGGACCGGGAAAAGTTCGACCAGAAGGTGCTGGGCTACGGGTTGCTCAAAGAGGCGCTGCGCTTCAAGGAGGAGGGCGTCATACGCCACATCTCCTTTTCCTTCCACGACGACGCTGGGGTGATCAGGGATATCATCGACCGGGGGGAAATCTTCGAGACCATGCTGGTGCAGTACAACCTGCTCAACCGGGAAAATGAGGAGATGATCGCCTACGCGGCCAGCAAGGGCGTGGGCGTGGCGGCCATGGGGCCGGTGGCAGGGGGGCGCCTGGCGGCCCCCACGGGATTGGGCGGGAGCCTGACGGGCAAGGCCATGCCCACCTATGCGCTCGCTTTGCGGTATGTGCTGGGCAACCCCAACGTCAGCTGCGCGCTTTCGGGCATGGCGGACGAGGAGATGCTGCTGCAGAACGTGGCCATCGCCGCCAACGAGGCCCCTCTGACGGAAGCGGAGTGGCGGCAGATCGGCGGCTCCCTGGAGCAGCTGCGGCGTTTCAGCGACCTCTATTGCACCGGCTGCGGCTATTGCCAGCCCTGCCCGGCGGGCATCAACATCCCCGCGATCTTCGAGAGCTACACCTACCACAACGTGTACGAACTGCACGGGCGGGCGCGGTAGATGTACGGCAAGTACCTCGAAAAAGAGGGCAAGACCCGCAAGGACTGCCAGGACTGCGGCTTTTGCGAGGGCAAATGCCCCCAGCATATCGCGGTGCGGGCGCAGCTGGAGCGGGTGGAAGGGATATTGGCAAAGCTATGACGAAGGGCCCTGAGGCGTCCAATCCGCCCTTTGCCCCCTCTGTCGCCAATCAGCCCTGAAGGGCGGCGACATCTCCCCCATGACATTCCGCTTCGCTCCATTGGGGGCGATCCTGACGGTATCCAAAAACCTGTGCGCAATTCCGGGCAGAAAAAATCTTGTCTATGAGGAACGAAACCAAATATCCGGGAGGGCTTATGCCAAACGAACTGACACATCGTAAAACAAATTTTAGGCGGCATGTCTTCGCGCTGACCTGCGGGGCGCTGCTGCTCGCGCTGGGGGTGCTGCTACCCCAGGCGTTCCACCTGGCGCTGGGGCAGGCGGCGGGGCGGATGTTCCTGCCCATGCACATATCCGTGCTGCTGGCGGGCTGCTTTCTGGGCTGGAAATACGGCCTGCTGGTGGGGGCCGTGACGCCCCTGCTGAGCTTTCTGATCACAGGCATGCCCCCCGTGCCATTGCTGTTTTTGATGGTCGCCGAGCTGGGCTTCTACGGCTTGAGCAGCGGGGTGTTTAACAAGCTGCTGCGCTCCCGGGAGCGCGGGAGCATAGTCCGCATCGTTTTGGCGGTGCTGCTGGCCCAAACCTGCGGCCGGGTGGCCTACGCGGCGGTGCTGCTTCTGCTGGGCACGCTGCTGGGCCTGCGGGGAATCCCTGGGCCCGAGGCGGCGCTCGCCGCCATTATCGCGGGCTGGCCGGGTATTTTGATACAGCTTGCATTGGTGCCCGCCCTGGTGCGCGTGCTTCACAAACTCAAGGTGGGGGAAACCGCATGAACCATCCCGCTTTAGGCGGCCACACCTGTGCGATCCGCACGGCGGCGGGGGAAATCCTCACCTCCGACGCCCACGGCATACGCCCTCCCCTATTCTGGTTAAGAGAGGGTTGCGGCATTCTGCGCGGCGCGGAGGTCTCGGACAAGATCATCGGCAAGGCGGCGGCGCTGCTTTTCTGCTATGGCGGCGTGAAGTCCATCTGGGCCGAAAAGATGAGCCAAACCGCCGTGGAATTCTTGGCTGCGCAGGGGATCGGGTACGCCTATGACGAGCTTGTGCCCGCGATTTTGAACCGGGAGGGCACGGGGCTTTGCCCCATGGAGCAGAAGGCCCTCGCGATAGACGACCCGGCGCGGGCCTTTCAAGTTTTCGATGAGATTATCCCGCGATAGGAGGAAAAACATGCTCACCGGGGAGGAACGCGAACGCTACGCCCGGCAGATCATGCTGCCGGAAATCGGCGAGGCGGGGCAGCAAAAGCTGAAGGACGCGAAGGCGCTGGTCATCGGCGCGGGGGGATTGGGGTCGCCTGCCGCGCTTTATCTTGCCGCCGCGGGCGTGGGCACGCTGGGAATCTGCGACGGCGACGTAGTGGACCGCTCGAACCTGCAGCGGCAGATCCTCCACGGCACGCGCGGCCTGGGGCGAAAAAAAGTGACGTCCGCCAGCGAAACGCTGTCGGACCTCAATCCTGCTATTCAGATTGCTATACACGATTGCTTCGCCGGGCCGGAGAATATCCTCGGGATCATCGCGAAGTATGATTTCGTGCTCGACTGCACGGACAGCTTCGGCGCGAAATTCCTGATCAACGACGCCTGCGTGCTGGCGGGCAAGGCCTTCTGCCACGCGGGCGTGGGGCAGTTTTTCGGCCAGCTGATGACCTGGACGCCGGGTACCAGAACGCCATGCTACCGCTGCGTATTCCGCAGGCTGCCGCCTCCGCAGGCCCCGCAGGGCGTAATGGGCGCGGCGGCGGGGGTCATCGGCTGTTTGCAGGCCATGGAGGCGATCAAATATATCACAGGCGCCGGCAAATTGCTCGCCGGGGTCCTGCTTGCCTGCGACGCCTTAGAGGGCGGCTTTCAGCGCATCACGCTGCCAAAGGCCGCCCCCGATTGCCCTATTTGCGGCGAAACGCCGGCCATTACAGAACTAAAGAGGGAGAATTACACCTAATTCCTGCCTCTTGCCTCTTGTATCCTGCTTCTGTTCAGCAGCCCAAAAGCAGCAGTTTGATCTGCCGCAGCAGCTCTTTCGCCTCGGGGTTGCCTGCCTTGGCGCGGATCTCCAGGGCATGCACCAGCACCAGGATGTCCTCATTGGTGACGATCTCGTTGCTGGGGACCTCCCTGGCGGCGGGCACGGGGGCCGCTTCGGCGGCGGCTTCCGCAGGGGCCTCGGCGGCGGCGGCCTCCGCCTCTTTCTTCAGGCGGGCCGCTTCGCGCGCGGCGCGGCGCGCGGCTTTTTCCTGCTCCACCAGCAATTTGTCGTAGCCCAGGCGGGAAAGGAAGTTCGTCACGTCCGCCTCGTCATAGATGCCCGGCTCCTCCGCCTCGCCGGTGAGGTAGCGGGGGTTGATGCCCAATACCTGCGCGATGGCCAGCGCCAGCTTCGCGGAAATGCCGCCGGTTTTGAAAATGCGGTACACCGTGGCCTTGGCGGAGCCGGAAAGCTCACAGACGGTCTGCTTCGAATCGGAGGAAGCGCCCTGCCAGAGTTCTTTCGTGCGCCGGCTGGTTAAGGCGCCGTCCTTGCTGATGTTGCTCTGTTTCAACTGCTGAATGAATGCCGCGTTCACCATGTTTTTTCCCTCGCTGTAAATATGATCTTAAATTTTCTCAATTATAGCATATGTTTTGAGAAAAAGCAAGAGCAAAATTACAAATATCACAAATTTTTTGAGAAATGCTATGGTTTACCGTCAAAATCCATCCCAAAGCTGCGGCGCGGGGGATTTTGGCATGGAAAGCAGTGAAAGCTGACCACCATATGCCCGCAGGGCAGGCCCGAAACGCAGCTGCGCGCGCATGGCGCTGTATTCCCCCAGGACCCCCGGGATGGGGCTGTCCGGCGGCAGCTGCTGAAAGACGACGCTGCCCGCCTTGGATGCATAGACCCGCAGGAAAGCCAGCAGGCCCCGCAGCGCGGCGCCGCTCAAAAAGACGATCTCATCCACGGAAACGGCGCTCTGCTCCCGGTCGATTTTGTACATGACATAGCCCTCGCATTCGCCCGCGCCGTTCTGCCACAGATAGGTGTATTCGCATTTTTCATACGGCTTGTGGTAGAACTGCTTCAGGTTGGATTCGTCCCGCAGAAGCATGCAGGCGCGCTCCCGGGCGTATGTGTTATAGATGCGCAGCAGCTGACCACCCCGGCCAAGCCTCCCTTCGGTCGTGTCGCCCTGCGGGCGAACCCCTCCTCCGGAGGGGAATTCTTTTTTGCCGTTTTCGTAGAGGACTGGCCTGCCCAACTCGCTTTTGGGCACCTTCGAGGCGTAGGTTTCCACCACGGCCATGGGCACGGTGAGCTGCATGGAGCTGAAATACCGCTCGTAGCCGAACTGGCGGTAATAGGCGTCGCTGAAGGGATAGAGCGCGCCGAAGGCCCAGCCTTTTTCCTCGGCCATGGCGTGCAGGGCCTCGAAGAGCCTGCGCACCGCGCCCTCGCGCCGCCGGTGGGGCAGGCTGGCCACGCCGCCGATGCAGGCGCACAGCACGGTCTCGCCGCCCCAGGCGGCTTTGCGGATGTTCACCTCCAGGTCGGCCATGAGCTCGCCGGTTTCGTCGTCGAAGCAGCCCAGGAGGAAGTCGTCCTCGGGAAATTTTTCCTCCCCGGGCTTGTAATCCCAGATAAAGGCAGAGCTGGATACCCGGCAGTGGGCGTCCAGGTCCGAGGGGGTCAGTGGGCGGACGGTCATAAGATTTCTCCTTTGGTGTTGAAGTATCTGGCTCGGGACGTCCGGCGGCCATCCCCCGCATGATGCGCAGAAGCTCACGCAGAGGTGGCCGCGAACAGCCGCCCCTGCTTATTCACGCGATCATTCAGCCGACTATATCGCCCTCGTTGAACACGTCGCCGCACTCGGGGCAAAACTTGGGCGGGTTGGCGGGATCGGGGGGCTGCCAGCCGCACTTGTCGCAGCGGAAAAGGGGTGCGCCCGCCGGTTTGGGTTGCCCGCAGCTCTGGCAGAATTTTCCTTGGTTCCCACCTTGCCCGCAGGCACACTGCCAGCCATCCTGCGCCGCCGGCTGTGGGGCGGGCTGGGGCTGGCCGCATCCGGCGCAGAATTTGCCCGTATTGCCCGCTTGCCCGCAGGCGCAGGCCCAGCCTGCCGCTGCAGGAGCGGGAGGCGGCGCATAGCCTCCCTGCTGGGGCGGATATCCTTGCTGCGGAGGATAGCCTTGTTGCTGGGGCGGGTAGCCGGGCTGCTGATACTGCTGCTGCTGGCCCATCTGGAACAGCTGGCCCGCATTCATGCCGCCGGCCGCGCCGGCCATGTTCATGCCCATGAAAGCCATCGCCGGGCCCGCGCTGGTGTTGGATGCCGCCGCGCGCATGGCGTCGCTCTGGGCCGCCGTGAGCTGCGCCGCCGCCATGGTGGGATCGCGCATCACCGCGCCGCGCTGCAACTGCTTGATCAGGTCCTCGTCCTCCTTGGAGGCGTTGACCGTGTTCACGCCGAAGGAGAAGACCTTCAGGCCGCGCAGCTCCACCCACTTTTTGGAGAGCACCTCGTTGAGGGCGTCGGCCAGCTCGGCGGCGTGGCCCGGCAGGGCGCTGTAGCGGATGCCCATCTCGGAAATGCGGGCGAAGGCGGGCTGCAGAGCGGTGAGCAGCTCGGTTTTGAGCATGCTGTCGATCTCGCCCCGGTTGTAGCTCTGCGCCACGTTGCCGCATACGTTCGTATAGAACAGGATGGGGTCGGCGATTTTGTAGGAATACTCGCCGTTGCAGCGGATGGAGATGTCGATATCCAGGCCTATGTTGCGGTCCACTACCCGGAAGGGCACGGGGTTGACGGTGCCGTATTTGTTGCCCGGGATCTCCTTGAGGTTGAAGTAGTACACCCGCTGGTCCTTGGGGGGCTCGCCGCCGAAGGTGAAGCGCTTGCCGATGTTGGCGAAGGTCGCCATGATCCCCTGCCCCAGGCCGCCGTACATGACGCTTGCCTCGGTGCCGCTGTCGTAGAGGAACTCGCCCGGCTCGGCGCACAGCTCCGTGACCTTGCCCTGGTCCACCAGGATCATGCACTGGCCGTCGGCCACGGCGATAATGGAGCCGTTGGTGATGATGTTGTCGCTGCCCTTGATGTTGCTGCTGCGCTTGCCCGCGCGCTTTTGCCCCTTGGTGACGAGGATGTCCGCCGGGAGGGATTCGCAGTAGAAGTATTCGCGCCAGGCGTCGGCCAAAACGCCGCCTGCGGCGCCCGCGATTGCTTTGATGAGACCCATGGTTCACACTCCTTTTTATATTTTGGTGAATACATCGTCAGTATAACATGATTTTCCCCTGCGCGCCCTAGCCGCAGCGGCTAGTTTTCGTCCCCCTGCCGTATCTCCACCCGGCGGATCTTCCCGCTGATGGTCTTGGGCAGTTCGTCCACGAACTCGATGATGCGCGGGTACTTGTAGGGGGCGGTCACGTTCTTCACGTGATCCTGCAGCTCCTTCTTGAGCGCTTCCGAGGGCTCCCAGCCCGCCGCCAGGATGACCGTAGCCTTCACGTTGAAGCCGCGCATGGGGTCGGGCACACCGGTGACGGCGCTCTCCTTCACGGCGGGGTGCTCCAGCAGGGCGGACTCCACCTCGAAGGGGCCGATGCGGTAGCCCGAGCTCTTGATGATGTCGTCGTTGCGGCCCTTGAACCAGATGTAGCCGTCTTCGTCGCGCCAGGCGGTGTCCCCCGTGTGGTAGAGGCCGTCAAACACCACATTGGCGTCGCGCTCCGGCTCGTTGAGATAGCCCATGAAGAGGCCCAACGGGCGCTTGCCTGGGAAATCCTCCACGGGGATGCAAAGCTCGCCCTCCTCGCCGGGCTCGCACAGGCGGCCGTCGGCGCCGTAGACGTCGCAGCAGCCCCCGGGGATGGATCTGCCCATGGAACCGGGGCGCGGCGTGTTCCACAGGGTGGTGGCGACCATCACCACGCCCTCGGTCTGACCGTAACCCTCCCGCAGAGTCAGGCCCGTAGCCGCGTACCACTGCTCGTAGACCTCCGGGTTCAGGGGCTCCCCGGCGATGGTGCTCTTGACCAGCGATTTCAGGTTGTACTTGGTCAGGTCCTCCTTGATGAAGATGCGGTAGATCGTGGGCGGGGCGCAGAAGGAGGTCACGCCGTATTTCTCGATCATGCGCAGGTAGTCCGTGGGGTGGAAGCGGGATTCGTAGTCGTAAGTGAAGATGGCCGCCTCGCACATCCACTGGCCGTAAATTTTGCCCCAGGCGGTCTTGGCCCAGCCGGTATCGGCCACGGTGAGGTGCAGATCAGTGGAATCCAGGCCGTGCCAGTACATTGCCGTGGTGATGTGCCCCAGTGGGTAGAAGTAGTCATGTGTGACGATCTTCGGCATGCCTGTGGTGCCGGAGGTGAAGTAGGCCAGCATGGGCTGGGCGCTGTCGATTTCCCGGCGCCGCCAATCCTCGCTTGCGGCCTGCGCCAAGGTGTCGAAGTCCACGAAGCCCTCGCGCTGCCCCAGCACGGCCTTGATGAGCGCGCCCCCC
>Ga0123353_10001559_pt1 | contig 28103 bp, 29 predicted proteins | sample TergutLab28metaG_3_FD_92763 | JGI IMG/M metagenome (GOLD analysis project Ga0123353, IMG submission 92763) | Labiotermes labralis P3 segment gut microbial communities from Petit-Saut dam, French Guiana - Lab288 P3 | ecosystem: Host-associated > Arthropoda: Insects > Digestive system > Gut ...
ATTCGATGATATTCTCATCAGAAATTCAAAGAAAAATAAATGAAACAGTTCTCAAAACAATTAAAATATCTTCCGGTTTTAAGGTGTTTTTTAATAAAAGTTATCTTCCGAACATGACTGGGCAACGCCGTTGGGCTGGGTTATAAATGGTTTTCAACCATTTTCAAACTATCTCCGCCGCTATGCACCGAAGGTGCAATATATCCCAGCCCAATCCCAATGGGTTGGGTTAATTTCAAAACAATATTTCGTTTGGATAATCTTAACACAGGGTTTTACGGGTGAGCCATTATTATTTCACCACTTTATTCGTCGCTGTGTCCGGAAATACAATAGCAGGCTTAAAATTCTTAGCTTCCTCGAAGTCCATTAAAGCGTAAGCCATAACAATGATGATATCCCCTTTTTGAACCCTGCGGGCTGCCGCTCCGTTGAGGCAAACAACACCCGAACCGCGTTCGCCTTTAATTATATAAGTGTCAAAACGCTCGCCATTGTTATTGTTTACAATAGAGACTTTTTCATTTGCAATCAGATTGGCGGCATCCATTAAATCTTCATCCAATGTGATGCTTCCCATGTAAGCCAAATTGGCTTCTGTTACCGTAATCCGGTGAATCTTTGATTTTACAACTTCTATAAACATTTTGTTTGTTTTACGAAATGGCAAAGAATTATTTTTTATACTGCACATTGTCAATCAGCCTGACATCGCCGCAATAGACTGTAATACATCCTACAACATATTGAGAATCGTTCCAATCATTGATAGTCTGCAACGTCGAGGCATTCACAATATCAAAATATTCAACTTTCAAAAGCGGTTCTTCGTCTATTTGATTCACGACCCACTTTTTCAGTTCAGCCACACTCTTTTCGCCTGCAAAATTACAACTTTTTAATAAAGTACGTGATATTAATGTCGCTTTTTCTCTCTCTTCTTTTGAAAGTCGCATATTCCGGCTGCTTAGAGCCATACCGTCTGCCTCTCGCACGATGGGACATCCGACTATTTCAACCGGTATTTGGCATTGTTTAACCATCTCCCGGATAACCGCCAGTTGTTGAAAATCTTTTTCTCCAAAATAGGCTCTGTCCGGCTTCACCATATTAAACAGGCGGCTCACGACTTGGGCTACGCCGTTGAAATGTCCCGGACGGTATTTCCCTTCCATCACTTCGCCCAACTGTCCGAAATCAAAAACGCGGGTGTCCGGCTCTGGATAAATCTCCTTTTCCGCAGGTGCAAAAACAATGGAGCAGTTTGTCTCTTCCAACAATTTGGCGTCATCGTTCAATGTGCGCGGATAATTTTCCAGATCGCTCTTATTATTAAATTGCGTTGGATTGACAAAAATACTGACCACGCATATATCGTTTTCTGCCGCGCATCGCCGTACCAAAGTCAAGTGCCCTTCGTGCAAGGCGCCCATTGTAGGCACAAAGCCAATTGTTTTATTTTGAGCTTGAAGCGCATTCAACTCTTTTTGCAAGCCGGATACTGTTTCGTATATTTTCATATCGGGTGCAAAGTTACGAGAAATGTTATATTTATACAAACTCCGAAGATTGATTCTCTTTAAATTTGTCTATCTCGGATTTTTTTGCTATCTTTGTACACTTATTTGTTTTCTTTTAAATAAATTAATGGAAACCACAAAAATATTATTTATCGCGCAGGAAATCACACCATACTTACCGGAAAGCGAAATCGGAAGTGTTTGTCGGTTTTTGCCGCAAGCAATTCAGGAAAAAGGAAGGGAAATCAGAACCTTTATGCCTAGATACGGTTGTGTGAACGAACGCCGGAATCAACTGCACGAAGTGATTCGTCTGTCCGGCATGAACCTAATAATTGATGACTCTGATCATCCTCTGATTATTAAAGTCGCTTCCATTCAATCTGCGCGAATGCAGGTTTATTTTATTGATAATGAAGATTTTTTTCAAAGAAAATATCCATTTGCAGACGAAAACGGTGAGTATGAAGATAACGAAGACCGGTTGATATTTTTTGTGCGGGGCGTGCTGGAAACGGTGAAAAAATTGCGTTGGACTCCGGACATTATTCATTGCCACGGCTGGATATCATCCCTTATTCCCCTCTATGTAAAAAAAGCGTTCAATTCGGATCCGTTTTTCAAAAACTCCAAAATTGTTTACTCCATATACAGCGATGAGTTTAAAAAACCATTCAGCAGACGTTTCGGAGAAAAAGTTAAAATAGATGGCGTGTGCGACAGCGACATTCATTCCATTCTGGGTAAGGCAATCTCTTTTGCCGACCTCTCCAAGTTTGCAATCGAGCATTCCGATGCTGTTATTCAAGGCAGCAGCGAAATAGACGAAAGCATTGTTGAGCATGTTAAACAGCTTGGCGTACCGTTTCTTACCTACCAATCTACGGAAAATTATGCCGATGCATACAATGAATTTTACGATTCGGTGTTGAATCATTAAAATAAAACAGGCAAAAGAACGTTTGCATAGTGGATGATATAAAAATGTAAAGATGAAATTAAAATCAATATTTTTTGCTCTGATACCCATCCTGTTTTTTACGGCTTGTAAGGACAATGACCAAGTAGGATCGAGTATCCAGCCCGATGGAGATTTATTGAAGGTTAATTCCAATAGAATAGATGTAGAAAGTTCTTCTCTGTTAGTAGATTACGCATTAAGCAAATCAAGCTATCTTTTTTTTGGAAAATACATTGACAATGAATTTGGGCAAATACAAGTCGAATTTATGTCCCAGATTGATTCCCGCTTGGGAGCTAACGGCTTAACGATTCCCGACACAACAGTGGCTACAAGCGGAATACCTTCCAATTTTCTTACTCTAATTAATTCCAAATACGGACCTATTACAAAAATAAGTTCTCCGACCAATGTGAGAGCCGATTCCCTCTTTTTCGTAATAGGATATACGAATGAATTCTTTGGCGACTCATCAGTATTGCAAGCGGTTGATGTTTATGCCTTGAATACAATGCTGGAACCTTCTTCTGCCCATCAATATTTTACGAATACGGATGTTTCGGAGTTTTGTAAAAAAGATACCTTATTGGGTCGCAGCACATATAGAATTCGAGATGGACGTGAAATAAAAATTAAATTAAACACAGATTTTGGTAAACGTCTCGCCAAAGTGTATCAAAAAGGCTCTACGATTAATAATCAAACAGATTTCAATAATTTTTTCAAAGGTGTCTATGTTTCCCACTCTTTTGCTGAAGGAGGTATTGTAAAGGTTGATGCAGCCGGCATCATGCTTTATTACAGCTATGACGCCCTGATAACTACTACTCGTGAAGGAAAAGAAACTGTTGTCGACACCTCAGATTTGCCGGAAGATCTAAAAGAGTTGGTGTTGGTATCTTCCGTTTTCCTTTCCGCCAATAAAGCGGTGGAACGTGTGAATTTGATTAAACAGCTTGATTTGAAAGAAAAATTCCCTTCCTTGCAGAATCGGGATGTTACCTACACTTATACTCCTGCCGGAATGTATACGGCTGTGAACATCCCTTTCAAAACAATGGTTGATTCGATCAAAGTGTCCGACGATACCGTTGACACTACCAAAGTAATGTTTAATAGCGCCCGTTTGATACTTTACACTAAAAATTTTGATCGGGAACCTTGGAAGAGCACTACACCCAACCCTTATATGTTGTTGATACATCAAGACTCTGTTGTGCCGTTTTTCCACAAAAACAGATCACCGGACGGTATGTCGTCTTTTGCTGCCTCATATAACAGTACGACCGAATCGTATACCTTCGACCTTACAAAAGCGGTACAAAAGAGACTGTCGGGGCAGGAAATTCCTTTCAGTGAAAAAATGGTATTGGTTCCGATTGCCGTAGAACAGAGCGATGGCGTAAATTATTACAGGCAGGAGTTGTGGGTGACAGCGACCATGTTTTACGGGTCAAAATCGACCGATCGAACAAAACAGCCGAGATTGGATATGATCTACACGCGCAGGAGGTAGGCAGCTTTTTTCAATTAAATATTCTATCCGCAAACGGAATAATCAAAGCCGTTACAATACCCATAATGCCGATTGCCAGTCCGCTGATAGCTCCTTCGACCGCCCCCATTTGCAAAGCCCGAGCCGTTCCCAGTGCATGAGCGGAAGCGCCCATCGCCAATCCTTGTGCAATCTTGCTCTTAATCCCGATTTTGCGAAGGATGATAGGACCTGCTACCCCGCCGAAAATACCGCATATCACAACAAAAGCCGCAGCAAGCGTGGGGATTCCCCCCGTTCTTTCCACAACACTCATGGCAATAGGAGTAGTAACCGATTTGGGCGCTAAAGAGCTTATCAGTATCCTATCTGCACCAAACGCCTTAGCTATCAGGACAACGCTGACAATGCCAACGATGCTGCCGACAACAATTGAGGTAAAGATAGAAATTACATTGCCTTTAATGTGTTCAATCTGTTCATACAAAACATAACCCAGCGAAACGACGCACGGTCCGAGCATAAAATTCAATATTCTCGTCTGATAATAAAATGTTTCGTAAGAAATACCTGTTATTTTTAAGAAAGAGATAACGAGAACGGTTGATATAACCAAAGGCTGGAGAAGGCTTATTTTTGTCCTTTTATAGATATATACTCCCAAAAGGAAACATCCTAACACCAGTGTCAGGAGAAAAATTTCGGAAGAAAAAAGATTTTCAAAAGGACATGCGTCAAATATCATTTTTTCATTTTCATAAATATTCATGCAAATATAGCACAATTTCTTGTTTTGCCATTTGAAATAAAAAAATAAAACATTACCTTTGCACCTCCTTTTGAAAAAAGGCAAATACGGATGAGTCAGTAGCTCAGCAGGTAGAGCACATCCCTTTTAAGGATGGGGTCCTGGGTTCGAACCCCAGCTGACTCACTTTTGAAAGCTGTTATATGTAGCTTTTTCTTATTAACAGCGGTTAGTAGAACATTTTAGCTTACATCAGTTGACGTTAAATTATATCTATATTGCCAATTATTTCCTTGTAATTCTTTGTAATATCATTTTGAATATCTATTATTACTAAAGCTTTTTTCAGCATATTATGGTCTCCTCCTGATAGATTGACAGGAAAAGTATTTTTTTGTAAAACGTCATTTTTCATTTTTTAAAATTTTTATTTGAAAGCAAAGGTAATACAAATAAATGACTATAATATCTTAGTACGCATTCGACTCCGGCGCAATAATAAGCCCACACACAAATACAAACTTGTAGTGATAATGCCTGAAATCGGTGAAATCAAAAACTCTTTTCCTGCGGCTATCGCTATGTGTCCGTCTATTACCAAGTGATTTATCAATGAGTCTTCGACCATGTGAAGAAGCACGACTGACCATATTGATTTCGTAAGACGGAAAATTTCGACAAACATGACCGTCCAACCAATCATTGTTACAATGGCGATAAGCGCTAAAGCAAGTCGTCCAACAGGTAAAACTTGATACATATCCGCTTGTGGCAAAAAGCACAAATAGTACGGCAAGTGCCAGATACCCCAAATTCCGCCAACAATGAGGTATAGCCAACTATCTTTGACTTTTTCATTGAGGAGTTTAGTTGTTAAATAGCCTCGCCACACAGATTCTTCAAAGATATTTTTTACAAAATTCGGCAATAACGCTACTATAAATCCTGTAAGAAAAACCTCTGTTCTAAAATTCGTAAAATCAATCCACCCTAAGATTTTTCCAAGTGTAAGTACAACTGCCGTTACGAGCGGATAAATCAGCAATGCGATGACATACCATTTCGTATTTCCTTTAAAATTTGGTCTAAATCCCAAATCTTTCCAACCGTCGCTTGCAAAAAAGCGAAGCAATATTACTGTCAACAATGGCAATACTAACCAAATTGCCATTCCCAACGATTCGTCTTCGGGTTGTTGCTCTACAAATTTGTCAACTAAAACGCCTAACCAACCGCAAGTAAATGCCACAAAAGCAAAAATGATTATGTTTCTAATATTTTTACCCAACTATATACTTTAATGCACCAAATTTGACAAAAATAAAAAAATCGCTCTAACTGTTTATAGAACGACTTTTTTACTTAAAAATTATGCAAGTTATTTTACTTCCTCACAATAAACTGTTTACCTTCACCTCTATCAAGAACATAGAAATAATTACCTGACGGCAAACGACTTGTATCTAAGCGTACATATTCAGAATTACCATTCACAAGTATAGTTTTAATCAACTGACCTTGTGAATCGAATATTCTTATCGTACCCTCTTTCACTCCTTCTGGTAACATATAAGGCAAATGAATAAAAGTCTTGGCAGGATTTGGATACGGGTTATTCAACTGCTGAATAGTCGTACTACGAAGACTGGTTGCAGAATAACCCGGAAGAGCGTATATTTCAGTTATTACACTATATTCTGCACCATGATTTTCTTCATTTTCTGTACCTTTATAATCTTTACAAATTTCTTCTTCTGGAAATAAATCACAATAATCTATCTTTGTAGCAAGTCCACTCTCAACATGAACTTCCAGTAAATTCCCATTTTTTGTTTCCAAAAGATTAAACCAAGCATCAGAAAAATCATCGTATGTTTTTCTGAATATTTCATAATAGTTCTCATCGACTATTACCCATCCATCTTCTGTTATAATAATAAATTCTAACCAATTATTAGCTGGATTAAATAACTTATCAGATGCATAAATAATACCATCTACACCATTCTTAACAACATTCAACTCAGCACGTCTTGAATATCCTGAAATTCTGGAAAAATCAATAGTTTTCTTTAAAGTAAACGATAAATCATAAATATAAAGAATATCATTATTTGAATTTTCACCATATCCATATTTATAATCATTACTTCTGAAACCACTAAGAATCACTTGGTCTCCATCTCCATAAGTAAAAACCATAAACTCACTTCCATCATTAAAAGTTTTCAATGGTTCTTCATTAATATTAATTTGCGCACTTGTTGCCATAGCAACACATCCCAACACGAAAGAAAATAATACTTTTCTCATAAAATTATTTGTTTGTTTTCTTCCCAGCCTCACAAAAGAATTTATTAAATAAGGAAGGCGCAAGACTGTTAGACTTACTACATTGAGGGTTCTGGAAAACCTGTGTCGTAAATAAGAGAGAACAGCTCACGCCTTTGGTTATTACTGAACATGAGTGTTCATACGTAAACCAAAGGATGACGTCTTACTATTTCCACGACACAAATGAATTTTCCAGATTCTCAATGTGGATAAGCTAAACGCTTCCTATATGTATGTCCCATTAATAGGACAGTGCAAAAGTAAGAATTTATTTAGACAAAAACGTTCTTTCGTGAGCTATCATTAAAATAAAAAAACTTGGTCTACATAATATAAACCAAGTTTTCAACACACTCAACTAATTGAATCTCCTTTATTTACCAATTAATAGAAAATTCAATATCTTCTAATAGATAATAACCATGTTTATCGGTATTATTTCTGTTATTTCCTACAGTTGAAATAATAACTTCATCATCAATTTTACCTTCTATTGGAATTGCAAATAAACAATCATAATTACCTTGAGGCGTCACCATTGTTCTTTGTCCCAAACCTTGTAATGATGAACTCCAACTTGTTCCTGAAAACAAACTATATTTAACCATTATTCGATAATTACCTGGTTGTAATTTACATCCTAATCTAATTCTTTCCTGTTTATTTCCACTACCACTAACAGTAATAATATTTTCAATACCTGTACATATAAGTTCTGAACTATTAAATCCAGAATAAATTTCAACCCAAACTTTATATTGTGTCGGAGGAGTACTCGGGCCATTATGGTACAATATCATGGTCGCAAAATCCAAACCAACTGTTTCATTAACAGTAATAAGTTGTCCATAATTAGTATTTACTCCGGTTGTAACAGTATTTCCTCCATGCAAAATTCCAAATTCTGGTATTGGTGCAGGCTTTGGCTCTACAATAATATTAAATGAACTTTTACTGCTTTCCATAACTTCATTTTTCTGAGTTACCCATAAAGTATAAATAATTCCTGATACTGATGTATTAATATTGCCAATTAAATCTTGCAAATCAATTTCTGCACCAGATGGAGAATCATACCAAGTTAATGTATTATTCAAATCATTCTGTACACAATTAATAATCTTTGTTACAGTTAACTCTCCACCAAAATTCAATATTAAATCCATTATAGCTGGTGACTCTAATAATTCAATTGGTTCTTCAATATTAGGGTCAGGTTCAACAATAATTACCATCCCTGTACCCTGACTTTCATACATTGGATTCTTTTGAGTTACTGTTAATAAATAAGCTCCAGGTGTTGATACAATATCTTCAAGATTTACAATTTGCAAAAACTTGGTATTCAGATACCAAGTTAAAATATTACCTGCATCATACAAGACCTTACTTGTTATATTATCAATTGATGAATTTTGCATTACTGTAACTGGTGTCATACACATTGGTGCAGGCGGAACAGTATATTCCGGTTCTGGTTCTTCAATTTCTGGTTCTTCCTCAGATTTGATAATAATTTGTAATAAAGACTTTTCACTTTCATATAATTCATTTTTCTGAGTTACATAAACTTTCATCGTTTGCGGTATTGACAAATTAAATGGGTCTGTAATAGTATTCAAATCCGTTACATTTCCTAATGAATTATACCAAGTTAATTCATTATTTGAATCATATTCTACATTATTAAGAATAGTTTCTATCAACAATATTCCATATTGATGAATTGTAATATCTGTACAAATTGGCGGGTCTGGTACTGGTGGTTCAATAGATTCTTCACCATTACAAGAACAACCTGTTAAACAACCTTTAATAACTTGTGCATCACCCCAATTTTCATGAGGAGTCCGACTTAATTGACAAACTTTTAATGAACCTATACAAAATGGTTCATTAAATCTTTGTGGTCTATCAATATTTTTTTCAATAACATTCCCTGTAAAATAAAGACATCCTCCACCTCCTTTAATTGATTTATTAACATGTCCTAAATGTTTTGTATTTAAAACAGAACCATGTTCTAAACAAACATTGCTATTACCATTTAGATTGCCAAATAATCCTGATACATTTATAGTACCTGAATTAATAATCTTTCCATCAATATTACCAAAATCTCCATTCACATTTATAACTCCTTCAGCCTCGTTAACTAATACTGCATTTGAGTTCATCGAAATAGAACCAATTGTTTCTATAGTTCCACTGTTATAAATCTGAACATCATTAAGAATAGGAGTATCTAATATTACATTAACACCTGCACTGATATAAATCTTGCAAGAATTATTTCCACCACCAGTTAACGTATAAGAATTAGGTTCACAAAGGTTTAAAACCTTACCAGTTTTTAATTTGTTTAAATTAATTGTCTTCATAATAAAATTTTACAGTTTATATTAATTAGGACTATTTTCTAAAGAATACATATTATATTTATCTTTAGGCTTTTCATCTTTAGTTTTTAAAGATTCTGTCTTTTTAAGTTCAAATGATTCATTTAAAGGTTCTTCCGAAGACTCATTAACAACTTGACTTAGTGCTTTCATATTCTTTTCTTTTAAATGTTTATTATAATATGTATTCTTTAGCCATAATTAATTCCTTATATGTTATTCTTTTATAGGTATTTGATATAAACATGGTAAACCTTATCATATCATCTATTCTTCTTGTATTATATCTAAAGGCAAATTCATCACAGTATTTTTCTAAATGTTGAGGACTAACTGAATGATAAATACCTAATATACCTCTTTTGAGATGACTCCAGAAACCTTCTATACTATTGGTATGGAATCCGTCCTTTACATATTCTCCAGTACTGTGTTCTACTACTTTATGTATATATTCTTTTGATAGTCCTTTATAACCACACCATCCATCAGTTACAATGGTAGAGCCTTTCTTAACCAAGTACCTAATTATTGCTTTTAATATTTCTCCTCTTGTATTGGGAACAACTACTGGTTTAACCATGCCATTAGATACTAATCCTACTACTGGTTTTTTCTTTTTAAGACTTCTCCCTTGTGTGCCTTTTACTCTTCTTTTATTTTTTCCACCGACATAAGTTTCATCAATTTGAGTCATATCATTAAATTGAACTACCATTTTATCTTTAACATTATGTCTTATTTGATTAAGCATAAACCATGCTGTCTTTTGAGTAACATCTATATCCTTAGCTAATTGTACACTGCTTATTCCTTTCTTATGGGACAAGAAAATGTATATTGCATAAAACCATTTTCCTAATGGAATATGACTTCTTTCAAACATTGTACCTACTGTTACAGTAAATCTTTTTCTACATCTCTTGCATTTATAAAGTCCATTAAATTCTCCATTTGACTTTAATTTATAATGGTCTTTTGATTCATGAATACAATGAGGGCAAATTGGTTGTCCATGCCATTTTAAATATTCCAATAGTTCTCTACAAGATTTTTTATCTTGTAATATTTCCATTAATTGTAAAAAGTTTTTTATTTCCATTTTCTTTATCTGATTTGATTTGGGTAATCTTACACAGATTGGTTAAAAAATTTCATTATTTTAATATATAAATATAATAAAAAGATTTAACGTGATGAAAATCATGGAGTTAAAAATGAAAATATTTTTAAATTTTGAAATTATTTCAAATTAAAATGACAACCATGATTTATGATTGCCATTTTAAATGTATCTTTGATTTTGATTTATCAAGGAATTTTATTGAAACAATAATTATTTCTTTAGTATAATTAAATACATAATATAAATAAATATCTAATTACTATGTGTACTAAAGAAATAAAAGTAAATCAAATAAAAGCTGATACTCTTGATGAACTTAAAGAAGAACTTAATAAGATTTCACTTACATCAGAAGAAAATATTATTTCAATTTATACAATAATAATTACTACAAAGAATCTTTCAGATATTGTTCAAACCGCTGATTAATAGATTCATTTGCGCTATTTTTAACTGCTTCAAGTAATTCTTCTTGAATAAAGTCTGCAAATTCTTCACAACAAGTCATAAGCCGAAACCGATCACCTATAAATATAATACCTGGATATTTTCCATGAATTGGACAAATTATTTTCTCAAGTTCTGACTTGATTTTTTGTTCATCATATAAAGAAAAGCTCATAATATTGAAATTTATAATTTTTAATGTATTATAATTTCAAAGATAGAAAAATTTTACAAAAATTAAAAATTTTATTTATGTAAAACTTTTTGTTATTGTTTCCCATCCCAATATGAATCTTTATATTAATTTTACAGGGAATTTTATTTGGTGCATTAAAGTATATAGTTGGGTATTTTTATTCATACAGTTATTTTCAAAATCATTAAATATTCTTCTTCTTTTTCTTTAGCTATTTCAAAACCGACATTTTTATACATTTTCACGGCATAATTTGCTTTTTGAACAGCCAATGAACATTGCTTATAGCCTTTGTTTTTCAAGTAATCAATCATTTCGAGCATTAGCTTTGTTCCAATACCTTGATTTCTATATTCCTTAAATAGAGATATGGCAAATTCAGGCGTATCATCATCTATATTGCCAAACCCTTTTATTTCGTCCGAAAGTATTCTAACCCACACGCCGCCAACAATCTTTCCGTTCATTTCAGCAACTAAACAATAATCATCTTTTTTTGTGCCGAAATCTCGAATATAAATATCTATTTCTGGTTGTTTTATTATTTCAAAAGGCGGCGGTTCAACTCCTTCGGGAATGAAAATGGCTTCGTACTGTAATTCCTTTAAAATACTTTTTTCTGTTTCTTGTAACTCTCTTATTTTTAATTTTTCAGTAAAAGTAAGCATCATAAAATTGTGTTTTCATTTCAGTTTATACTTTTCATTCAGCACATTTTTCTTCTCTTCATCCAACGAGTTCATGTACTTTTTCCAACCGGGACAAAAATTTATATGCCACCGCCAAAATCTGCCAATCAGTGATTTAGGCGCTTTATCATATTTTGCTCGTATAGAACAATGTTCGCAATCGTGTTGTGCCATAATTTTGTATTTTTATTTTGTTAAATTAATATTTCGTTCCAATCTTTAATTGTCATTTTACCTACAATTCCCTCTTTTACAAACGGGTCTTGATTAACAAACTCTTCTGCGCTTATTCTGTCCTTGAATACTCCCATTGAGCCATCTGTCGAGTTTGCAAAAGCGCCTATCGCCAGCACTTTACCTTCTTTTGCAAAATCATCAACAAGCTGTTTATGTCTTGGATAGATTTCCATGATTTTTTCCATGTTCACATCACTTCTCTCGTAAAAAATTACTGCTTTCATTATTCTAATTGTTTTTGGTTAAATTTGTCTGTATAACTTTATTTCTCAAACTCTTCACAATATCTTTCAACGATGAAGATACAATAATGCTATGAAAAAACCGCGTGGGCAGAAAATAAAGTTTCCCGAATCAATTATTATATTTCACAACTGTTGTTAACGTTTAAGTTTTCACGGCTAAATCTTTTAACAGTTTAGTCGTGAGGGAATAAAGCCTTTGAGCATTTTCGGGATTATATGGAGCGTCTGACAAATTCAACTTCTTATGTTCCCTGTATGCAGATAAAGTTACAGCCGGCGGATTATCAAGTAATTTTGCAATAATTATTACCGCTTGGTTCACCGATTTTCCAATCACTTTAAAAAGCAATTTCATAATGGGACTACTAAGCGCCTCCCTCATACCCGGTGTCTGTACTGCCCAAGGATTATACATTATGTATTTGATTTTTCCTACGGTATCGTTTTGAGCAAACGAAATTCCGGATAAATCGTTAAGTCTGCTGCCGTGCATCATAACTTTGAGAGCGTCAAATGAATTTTTATGCTGTAAGTCATTCCAATTAACAGCTCCCATCATTCCGGAGCCGCATATGTTCAAAATTACAGGACAATCCGTCTTTTCCAGACATTCTTTTAAGCCATAGCTCAAAATGAACCTGCTCAAATAATCTAATGCAAAAGTGAGTTCTAAACCTTCTTGCGTTTCGGTGTATGTTTTGCTATGCTTGGTCGCACAAAAAATCAGTACATCAATTGACCGAAAGCGTTCTTTTATTATTTCTATAACTCGTTGGTTTTCTTTCACCAGACTTAAATTTGCTTGAATATAAAGTGCTCTTTCCGCAGCGCCTGACCGTTTGGCTTCATAGTAAAAAATATCGCCATTGTCCTTTGAACTGCCAACAGTAATCACACGGTCGCCTTTTTTTAAGTAGTGCATGGCAACGCCTTTACCAAGTCCATTTGCACCGCCTGTTATAAGTATTGTCTTCATTGTTATTTGTTTAATTCGCTGATTAATAAGATAGAGACTAATAAATTACATCATCCTTTCCTTGCGTTCATTTTCGATAAACTCTGATAAAACAGGAACGCTTTTGACTCACTTTTCCAACCCCAACAATTTCCTTTTAACCTCCAATCCTCCCGCATAACCGGTTAAATCGCCATTTGCTCCCACTACCCGGTGACATGGGATTACAATTGGTATCGGATTGCGGTTGTTTGCCATTCCCACAGCGCGACAGGCTGCCGGTTTTCCAATCATCTCTGCAATTTGCTTGTAACTGCGCGTCTCACCGTGTGGTATTTTCAGTAAAGCATCCCATGTTGATTGTTGAAAAGAAGTTCCCTCCGGTTTCACCGGAACATCAAACGATTTTCGCTTTCCGGCGAAATATTCTTCCAGTTCCGAATACATTCTTTTGATTAAAGGCGTCTCCTTTTCAATAGCGCCTTGCATCTTCTTTTCAAAAAAGGATATTCGGGTAATGTATTCCGAATCGGAAAAAATTTGTAACCGACCTATAGGGGTTTTGTAAAAATAGTAAAACATGTTTTTATAATAGAGATTTGTTGAATAAAAAATTACTTTACTGCTCAAACCTGATTGCAAAACCTTATTTCTACCTTATTTTTTAACAAAACAACCTCAGTAGCATTTAGTTATAATACAAACCGACCTCATTACCTCATTATGAATGCAGGTTAGGAAAAATGAGGTAATGAGGTTGGATTTGTGTATGTCATTGCTACTGAGGTTGTTTTGTTAAAAAATAAGGTAGAAATAAGGTTTTGCAATCAGGTTTCATGTTCAAAGAAAAGCCTGTAATAATATAACCCTCTACTCTGGTCAAATCCTTTTTCGATGAATTGCCGGTTTCCATGAACATAAACGTGGAAATTTTTGTCGAGCTTCAATACCGATTTGAAGTATTTATTCTCTTTTTTGACCACATCGGGCGATATTTTAAATTCCTGATTCAAAGAGATGTCATTCTCTCTTTCGTAAAACTCCTTGAATTGGTTGAATGCATCCACAATATCAGGAGTGTCCAGCACATCTTTCTCAAATTTGTTTTCATTAAAAAGCGTGTTGTCCTTGAAATAATTGATAGAACGGTTCAACATATCTATCTGTTCCGTGCGGGGAATTTCATTGGCGGGCGAAAGATAATCTTCGGCAAACCCCTTGCAGACGTTCAGGTAGTTATGGGTGAAATAGTTGTAGTCCTGCCGTTCTTCCAATCCCAGAAAATCCTCTTTCCAGAAAAGCGCTTCGTTTTGCTTACTTACTTTATCAATCAGAGAAGCTACGAATCCTTTTTCGCGTTCTATATTGAAAATCAGGCATCCTTTATCCAGCTTCCGGATGTTAATGCCCTCTTCATAGTTCACATCAAACGAATTTTCGCCTGAACAGATTTTCAGGTAAGTCTCCTTGTTTTCCGACTTAAAAATACCAAGGCATTTCACCGTTTGGTCAAAAATCTGCACTCCATTGAAAAGGGTAAGGTAAAATTCGCCTGGCTTAATCTGCGGATGCGATGAATTTTCGTAAAGCAAAGCCGCCAAAATACGGGAGTGTTCATAAAAAAGCGCCGGATTGTCGAAAATAGCACATACGGACTGATAAACAATATTTTCCGTTATCCCTTTTGTTCCGCCTAAATGATAGAGGGACGGCTCGCGAAAAGAAGCCAAAAAATATTGTTTCAACAAAAACGGAACAGGACTTTCATCCTCCATCTCCACGCATTTTTGCGAATAGACATTCTCCGTATTATCAGTGCGACTGCCGATCCTGTGAATCACCAATTGCTCAATGTTTGCATTTATTATATCGAAAAGCATAATTAAAATTTTAGAATAAAATTTTAAAGTGATGAGTGATAAAGTGATTAGTGATAGGAGCGACTTCTCACTTACCATTTCATCACTAATCACTAATCACTAATCACTAATCACTAATCACTTTATCACTATTAACAGTTCTTCGTGCAAGCTCTTCATGTCCTTGTAGAGCAGATTTGCCCCGTTGTCTGTCAGCTCCTTATCTTTCAGGATGCCGGTATTTACGGCAATGGTAAAAATGCTTGCGGCAACTGAGGAGCGGACTCCCAAAGGCGCATTTTCAATGACAATTGCCTGACCGGGCTGCAGGTTTCCTTTTTGCAGCGCCATTAAATAAGGCTCTGGGTCGGGCTTTCCTTTTTTGACGTCGAAGGCGGTTACCATCTTTTCCCGTTGAAAAAATCCCGGAAAATAATCGTTCAATGTGCCAAGCAGGGATGATTGTCCCGAACCGGTAACAATGAAAATATCCAACCCGGCGTCTTTTACTGTCTGCAAAACATCTATCGCATAAGGCATCGGTTTTGCCATTTCCAACGTGTCGAAATAATCCGTTTTCGTCTTGTAGATTTCTTCACACTCTTCCTTCGTTGCATTGCGACCCAATCGAAGCTGAAAAACATCATTGACAGTGCCTACGCTCGTCATTCCCTCGCGCATGTAAGCTCCGTATTCGTCAAATTTGACGCCTGCTTGCTCAAACGCATATATCCACGCTTTTGCATGGTTGGGCATTGAGTCGAACAACACGCCGTCCATATCGAAAAAGAAAGCTTTTAAATCCAAAGAAGAGAGGATGGAGGAAAGTTTATCTCCATTGCCGGAATAACTCATTTTTTATGTTTTAAGAATTCGAGAGCAAAGATAGGAAATAATAACGAAGCGGGAAGAGAAAAACCGGCTTCTGTTTTTTAAAAATTATACGAGAATCCTACTGCTATCATATCCATAAACTGGACTTTGGGAGGACCTACATTTTCTATTTTTGCTACACCATCATCATTAACAACTTCTTTGGGACTTTTAACTGCATCATCATACCTCACTTGCGTGCGGACGGAGGCGTTGACGTATTTATTGACCTTCATCGTAATCAGCACTTCCCAGTTAACAACAACATTGCCGAATGTTTCGTAAGCGCTGAACAGTTCCAGTCGGCTATTCAGGTGCACATCTTTCATAATGTCAAAGTTGTTGAGGACAGTAGCGTAGGCTCCAAATTCGGATTTTACCCTCTTTCCCGCGTCCAAGCCATATCTTTCAGACAGCGTAGTATCGCGCACAAAAGTAAAACGGGCAGTGGTGGGGGAGAGGTAAAAAGAAACATGCTCATTCGGAATATAGTTCATACCGATAGAGGCAATCAAATATCCGGGAGTCAAAAAGCTGGAAATAAGAAGGGCGGTGTCAGGCTGATAGTCGTAACCTTTGTTAAACTGTGTTCTAAAATCTATCAATGCCGCATAAAACCAATGTTTAGCGGCTTGGTAACCAAAATTGGATGTTACTCCTAATCTATCGGATGTTTTTCTCCAAGTAGGATTCGTATTTGCCTGAGAATAAAACATGCCATATTCAGCGGAAAGGTTATTGTTCCAAAGTAATTTATTCTTTCTATAATTTGCATTCAGTTGCGCAAGGGCGTTTCCGGAAATCGAATTTTGTCCGCCTTCCGCCCAGTTAACGAATGCTGTTTGTGAAAAATTTAACCCTGTCACACCGGGAAAAGTCCAAAATGTAGTGTCTTTTGATTCCTCCTTTAGTAAATCGAGAGCAACGTTCTTTTTTCCTTTTGAGGCATCCAGTAACTCATTTTGAGCAGATATCGAAATACTCAAAACAAAGAAGAGAGCTAAAAACGAATTTTTTTTCATACATCATTATGTTTTAAATTATCTGTGGCAAAAATAATATATTTTTATTATTTTTTTTAGTCAACACCTCAAAATAATATTTTTTATGCTTATCCGCAAAAATACTCCTGATGTCAAATTAAGGCTGAAAACCTTTTAACAATAGCGTATGGGTATCGCCCTACGTCATGGGTTTGCACCGCGCCGCCAAGCCCTAATAGGGCGTAAGCATTTAATTAGATTGCTTACGCCCTTATAGGGCTCTGATTCAGAGTAATTTACTGTTTTATGGGTGCTTTTACGGATAAGCGCTAATATTTTGCCGTCATTCTCCTATTTCCACAAAATAGATCATCCCTTTGTCTCTTTCGCCGTTGGACATAAGTTTGGGAACGATCGTGCCGTCGGGCGTTTTGGGAGCATCGATGCTGAAATCGTCGTCGTTTACGATGCAGAGCGTGCGGTTATTGTTCATCAGGGCGATGCCTTCGGGTTTGTCGTGCGGGTAGCCGGGGATTGCCTCGAGTATGTCCAAAAAGAGTTCCTTTTTTGCCGTGCGGATGTTGTTTTCAGCCAGCGTTTGGGCAGACATTGTTTCAAACGTGCGGGCGTCTTCGGCGATGTTGGTTGCCTGCGAGAGGTCTATCTTGAATATCTTTTTAAAGCCTTTTCCTTTTTCGGGGAACTTGCTGTCGCGTTCCAATACGAGGAATTCGTTGTCGTTGAGGGTGAGGATTTCGCTTACGGAACATTTGGCGTCGTCCAGCAGGTAGAGGTATTCGCTTATTTCTTCGAGTTCGAGATTGATTGAAATAATGCGAATTACGAGCGATTTATCCTTTGTTTCTTTGGAAGGATTATACAATGGCGACTGCATGATGCCGGTCAGCGTTTTGCCGTCTTTGCTGATAGTCAGCCCTTCCATACCGCGGTTGGGGCGGCGCAAGGCGTAGTGTTCAGGGAGTATTCCGTTAAAGGGGCTGAATTCGTCTTTTAGATTACCTTGTGCGTCGAAACGCATAATATACGGACCGTACTCGTCGCTTATCCAAAAAGAGCCGTCAGGCGCAAGAGCCAAACCTTCGGTGTCGAGCCCGCGGCGGTTGTCGTTGCCGATGACTTCTCCTTTCAGGTTGTAGGCGGTTTCGTTCGTCGAACCGTTGCCATTGACGTTTGGAATGCCGGAGAAATAGTTGCCTTTCTTGTCTTTCAATTCTATTTTTTCGATTAAAATCAATTCGCCGTTTTGCAAACGGAATTTGCCGATATGAGGGACAAACGAAGGTACGGCAAATACTTTACTTTCGGGTGTTTTGCCGTCAACATTGGGACCTCTGTCGGTGAGAAGGTAGAATACGTTTTCCTTCTCGCAATATGCCATTGCCGAGCCGTAGCCGCTCATGTAGATGGGTGTTTCTACTCCTGGAAGGTTGATTACCTCTGCCGGAATGGCAACGCTGCTAACGCTTGTTTTTCTATTATTATTGTTTTGAGAACATGCCGTGTGGCAGATGATAGCGCAGCACAGAACTGTAAATGAAATAATTTTTTGTTGTGTTGTCATAATGTTTTTAATTTTTGTGACAAAAGTATTTAACGAATGTTATGATTGAGTTTCTTTGGAATTACATTTCGGTTTCGCTTCTTTTTTTTCTTTTCTAATGTATACAAAAACGCCATAACCTAATCCCAAAATTACGAATGCGTACAAATCATCTTTGATAGGGAGATTCTTTCCTGGGTCGCCGGGCGTGTCGCCCATGTTGCCGCCGCCGCTTGTACCCGGATCGCCCGGTAAGCCGCCCATGCCGTCGCTACTGTCTGAGAAAGGGAAAACTTCATCGGAATTATCGTTGCTAAACGGACTTTGGTATTTGGTCTGCCATAAATACTCTTCCGCTTCCTGCTCTGAATTTGTCGAATAGTATGTGTTATAATGGTAATCAGACTGATATCCAGTCGAAAAACGAGTTTCACCCAATACATTCATCGACACAAAGAGCGCTAAGGGGAAGAAAATTCTCCTTAAAATTGTTTTCATTCTTTTGAATTTTTTAGTTTTTCCGGGCGCTGTATCAAAAGTTCTTCTGTCTATGCGTTTCATCATTGCGGGCTTTTGATACAGTCGCCGGAAAGGATTTTTCTTATTTTATGATTACTTTGGCAGTCGCCGATTGGTTTTCGTTTTCTACTTTTACAATGAGTATTCCGTCGTAGTCGACAGGCAGAAGTTGATTGTTATCAATGTTTGCGTATGCAGCTATTTTTCTGCCGGTGATGTCAAACAGGGTTACTGAGGCTTGTGAGTTCAATCCGCGCAGTACGAGTTTTTTTCCTGCCGAAATAATTACTATTCCATTGGTAGAACTGTTAACTACAGGTGCTGACGTATGGATTTCTTCGTTCAAAAGTTCGAATACCAAATCGAAACGATTGGCAACGGTTTCCGCTCCTGCGGAGGTAAACGAATAGCTTGGTGTCAAGAGCAAGTCGGTCGTACTGTTCTCTTTTTTGTCAACAAGCCAAAGTCCGGCGACATTTTCGGACAAGTTGCTTGCTTCGTAACTAATTGTATAGGTTCCAACCGAAGGCGTTTTGTAAGAGAGCGACAGGGTTTTTTCTCCGTCGGGACGCGGCATTACGTCAACGGCAAAGTCAACGTAAGAGGTTGAACGGTAGATTTGCGGCGCTTGAGTGCTGATCATCTTCATGGCGTCGATATTGAAATCGTAGCCGTCGGTTACGCCGTCATGGTCTGTCAGGCGGATGCGGTACCAGTCGGTAAACGAAGCGTCTTTGCTTATGCCGAGCTTGATTTCGTCGTAAGTGGTGACGTCGTTTGAAGAACTTCTGAGGAAGGCTCCGGTCGAGACAAAGCCAAACGGATGAGCTTCCGCCTGCACAAAGAATGCTTTGAACGGCTCAATGGACTCTTGTCCTTCTTCATAATCATCTGCGTCAATGTTATATACATAGGTCGGCATCGGTAATCCTTCGCGAAGAAGACTGTTTAAATTATATGCCAACGTGTTCGGATTGCCTATCAGGTTCCAGCTTTTGTGCAGTTCGTGTCCATTTGTCAGTACAACATTGAATGATTTTTCCGAAATCTTGAAAGCGGCGTTCGCCGTTGCGTTGCTGGCGGTGAAAATAAGCGTTGTGCGCAGGCTTGAATTGCTTCCGATAGCCTGTCCGAAGAGGTAACCTTTGTTCTTTTCGAGGGTTGTGATTGCGCCGAGGTCATCAATCCAGCTTGAACTGTTGATGTCTTCCTTGCTGTTTTTGACATCCCTGTGCTCCGTGCCGTATCTCCGGGCGTAAACATAGCTGCCGCTGTTTACTGTTATCGGGTTGTCGTTGTTATCGCGTGTTATTTTTTCAATATCGAACGGGAATGAAACCATGTACCAGACTGTGTTGCGGAACGCCTTTTTTACTTTAATTTTGCCAACAGAGAGCGTGCCTGATGTTACTGCCAATTGTGCCGCTGCATTGTCGGCTGAAACGAGAACCAGCTCTTCAGCAATCGTGAGCGTACCGGTAGCAACATCAAGACCGCCGTTTTCGCTAATTTCCATTTTTCCGGTTTTGTATGTTCCTGCAGGAACGGTTGCTTTACCGGAGACTATTGTTATTTTTTGTACTAGATTGTCGTTTACAGGTATCGTAACCAAAGCGGATTCCCAATCAAGGTTATCGCCGTATCTTACCTCCCAATTATTTGAGCTGAAACTTACTGTTTGGTTTTTAGGTATGTTAAGACGGTATTCGGATTCTACGGATGCGGCAGTTACTTCTCCGCTTAAATTAAAGTTTTTCGACACAGTTTCTGTTATGCCGCTTTTGCAAGGAGTAGCAGTATTAATAATGCCATACCTCGTCGAAACAGTTATTTGGTCATTCGTAGCATGATTATATGTACCCACGTCCAGACCAACTTTCAGGCGGACATAAACCGTTGATGTTGCAACTGCGTCACTACCATTTTTGTCGAATTCAACCGACTGACTGTAAACGCCATCAGCGCTTTTTGAAATCTCGTAATTAGACCCGGCAGGAAGTGAAACTGTTATTTTCTCGGCTAAGTCTGACCCGCTGACCGTAAATTCTTTCGGTATTGCCGATGCTCCTTCACCGTAAACATAGCCAAGACCGGTGAGCGTTGTTGTTTGTGATACGGAGAGAATTGGATTTTTTGGGTATTTTGTTACTTGTATGCTGTTTACACAGATAGGCTGTTCGGTACCGCAAGTACTTATATATCCTACTATTTTGACAGTAACAGGCATACCACTGTTGATGGTTTCGCTATAAACATGGCAAGTATTCCGATTCAAATCTGTTTCTACAAACCGCGGTAGTTCTTCTCCGTTTATAAAAACTTTAGCAGTGCGGGCATTTCCGCCTGTATCTCCGCTTTTTGCTTTTAAGGCAATACGTATGGTTCCTGCATTGGGTACGGTAAAAGTCAAATTGTTTCCGTTGTCATTACAGTTTGCGGCTCCCTGAAGGCGTAATATTTGTCCGCCTTTTTTGTCGTCGTTACAATATGCGTGTTCGATGTCTTCAAAATTGGCTGAACCGCTGCTCAAGCATATATCTTCCGGTAAAGAGGTATGACTCTTATTAGTTATATAGTTTGCTTCAACAAGATTACCCAAGAAATCGTCGTTAATCCAATAGTCACCACTGTTTTTAGCTACTTGTATGCGGTTTATGGCAAGATTATTCTGACTGTTATTATTCATCGTTATTGTTGCCGGATTAGCGCCAACAGTTATAATTCTATGGATTGTTACGTAACCGTTGTTCGCCAATGTATAGTTTTGACTTCCCGGGTATCCTCCACTTATTACGAGACCGAGAGTAGAACTGCCAAGTCCCTTGGCATGAATACGAATACTAACCGTGCCGGTATTTGCCGGAATAGTAAAGTTGCAAGTCCCTCCCTGATTTTGCATACGAAGACATCTCTGTGTTGTTTTCCAGTCGTGAAGAGCAGCATTAGCACCTTCATCCGTAAACCGGACTCTGTCATAATTCAGTGGTATAGCATTGCGAGAGTTTGTGCCGGTTTGATTATTGGTTTGGAGAGTCCATGTAGAAAAATCCTCATCAATCAAATAAACAGGTTGCGCATTTAGAGCTATTGCATACATCATCATCAAAAACGTAGAAATAAAAAACTTTTTCATTGTGATATAAATTTAAATTGATTTACTAATTACTTTCTGCGACAAAAGTATTTTGCCAACATTACAAAAGGGGTTCTTTTGCATTAAAAATGGATAGCTTTTAGATTACGTTTTAATTAAGCAAATAGACAGTGAGAGAAATATGCTGTTTGGTAGTTATTTTTATATGATTGTTTTATTCTTTTAATTGTCCTGTAATATCTCCTCTTTATCTTTACCTGATTTTTTAATTAATTACACCTGAATCTCTCTATTGGGAGTTCAGGTTGTTGAGGGGGTGGCTGTAAAGTTACTCCCTCCGATTTTTTAATAAAAATGTAATCAAAAGTTAACAGAAAACAAATAATAATCAATTTCCTTTGCTTCAAGTAAAATGCGATAAATAAAATTTATATTTAAGACTTGAAAGCATGAGAATAATAACAGATTTGAAACCGGCAATACCAAGTATTGACCTTTTGAATATGCGGCTATTGGGAGGATTCGGCGACTATCTGCCGTTGTTTACCCAGAATCCTGTTGAAGAAAGAAGCTCTCAGGAAAGAGATGATGAAAGAAGAATTGGAAGAGTTCCGCAAGCAGGAAATATGTATGTATTTGAATGGAGTTTGTTGTAGCAATCAATAGAAAATGAGTATATCCTGCCAACGTTTAGGGTAGGGCTTTAGTTGATTAATGTATTAACGGACAAAAGATTTTTTGTCCGTATTTTATTGGCATTCAATCTATAAGCATAAAAATAACCCTAACAGAGTTTGAAATTCTGTTAGGGTTTGTGTAAATAGTAGTAAAAGATTTTTAAAGTCTAATCTCTAAAATTCTATCATAATTACGGATTTGTAACGATATCTCCTTGTGATGGATTATTTGGCGCATTGCAAGAAGGAACAGTAAGTTGGAAATTGCCTGTGCCATCGGGAACACGGGAGAAAGAGTAATTTGTTCCGGCTGCATCGTAAGCAGGCGTAACAGCATCACCCCAGGCGCCGCCGTTGCTGCGTACAAATTGATCAATAACGTCGAAGTCTGTTCCGTTCGGTTTTTTAAGTTCGAATTTTACATTTTGCTTTGGAGAAATTCCGCTTGCTCCGATGGCTTCACTTGCACATTCGGTGCTTTGTCCTGTTTGACTTATGGTGTAAAATCCACCTGCGGCGATAGAAGCGCTTGCTCCGCCTGTCCACCAGGTTTGCGATTCGTTTTTAACCAATATAAGCCCTTTCAACGATACCGGTTCTGCTCCATTGTTGTAGATTTCCACAAATTTACCGATACCGTCCACTTCATTTATCACCAAAACCGAATAATCTATTTCTACAGGAGGTGTAAAACTGATGCTGTCCACTTCGGAAATGGTGTATCCATCTGCCGTTCCGTCTGATTTGTGAACATAAATTTTCGTTTGTGCATTCATTGCCAATGTTCCAAGAACAAAAACGGCTGCTAAAAATGTACGTAAGATATTTTTTGTTTTCATTTTAATTAGTTTTTTATCGTTTATACTTGTTTTTTTATTGTTTTATGAATTTAACCACCTGGTTTCCAATTTGCAATAAATACATACCTTGTTGCAATGAAGATACATCAATGTCGGTAGATTTATCTTTTGAGATAACGGTTTGTAAAAGCGTTCCGTTGGATTCCAGTACGTTTATTTTCGCATTTTTAGCTGCGCCCGAAACAGTAAGATAGTTTTTCACCGGATTTGGGAATACGAAAATCGCCGGTTCGGCTTTTGGACTTTTTACGTCTGTTCCAGCCGATTGCGGTACTAATGTTAAACCTGCTGTAGATACGCCGTTTGTTGCGTTAGGCGTAGCTTCCGTAAAGTAAAATGGACCTGTTCCATCGGGAATACGCGAATATGATTTATTCGTAAGGGTGTATTCGTCTGTATCTTGCGCTCTTTTACATTGGTCTATTATATTACCGGAAGGATCTTTGAGCGTAATAATCAAATTCCGTGCCGCCGTTAATCCGGTTTTCATTTTAGTTGCACAAGTGTTGATGTCGATTACCTGGCTACTGTTGCGGTCTTGAATTACGAAGAATCCGCCCGGAGCAATTGTCTGACTTACACATCCCATCCAGGTTACCCCTTGACCTCCTCCAACGGGTGGAAAGCCGGCGCCTGTATCTGAAGCTCCGTCATATTCAATTGTAACGCCAGCCAAAGGAATTTCAACATCTCCAATGTTTATTAATTCATAAAATTTGTCCGTGTCGCCCGATGCGCTGTAACCGTTCACTTCATTCAATTTTAATTTTGAATAATCGGCTTCGGGAAAGCCAAGATCAAAACTTACGCGAGAGATACCGGCTATGTTGTTGCCGGATTTTAATTCTACGGTCATCAAATCATTCTCGAAAACAATCTGCTGCACGTTAGTCACGGCATAAGATGCTTCCGCTCCGTCGGCTTTCAGGGTGATCAATTTCCACTCCTGCGCTGTCAAAAGCTGTCCTGCTATCAGCAAAACAACTCCTAAAAGAAAACTTTTTTTATTCATACGCTTTATTAATTATTAGCTATTAATTTTTAATTGTCAAGGCGTTACCGGCACTAATGTTAAACCGGCTGTTGATGCGCCGTTTGTTGCATTCGGCGTAGGTACTGTAAAATAGAACGGACCTGTGCCGTCGGGGATACGTGCGAATGATTTATCCGTAATGGCGTAATCGCCGGTATCTTTTGCTCTGATGTACTGGTCTATCGTATTGCCGTTAGGGTCTTTAAGGGTAATAATCAAATTCCGTGCCGCCGTTAATCCGGTTTTCATGACAGTTGCACAAGTGTTTATGTCGATTACCTGGCTACTGTTACGGTCTTGAATTACGAAGAATCCGCCCGGAGCAATTGTCTGACTTGTACATCCCATCCAGGTTACTCCTTGACTTCCTCCAACAGGCGGGAAGCCTGTTCCTGGATCTTTAGCTCCGTCGTACTCAATTGTAACGCCAGCCAAAGGGATTTCAACGTCTCCGATGTTTATTAACTCATAAAATTTGTCAGCGTCGCTTCCAACGCCATGCACTTCGTTCAATTTGAGTTTTGAGTAGTCTATTATTGTTGACGAGAAGGTAAAGTTTCCTGATTTCGACACTTTTTTACTGTTGTCGTTGGTAGCTTCTATTGTCCATTCGATGGCAGTTCCGTCTGCTTGTTTTTCGATGGTAGCCGTATAGGTATTGCTGTTTTTGGTGTCTGTAATATCTATGTCCGTTTGAGCTACGTTGTCTTTTTTCCATCTCAAAACGACCGATGCGATAGCGTTTTCATCCGTCACTTTTATGGTAATTGTAACGTTTTTGTCGGGCAAAGCGGGCGAGACAGACAGCAGTTCTATTTTCAATTTCTCTTCTGTTATTTCTCTTGTCGAATTCATTTCTACTGCGCCGGAAGGGACTGTGGAAGGGTTAGCCTTTCCTTGTGATTCCATGCTGGTTGGGATATAGTACCATGGTCCGCCATCGGGGACACGTGCATGACACATAAATTCGAGAAACGTACCTCTCAAATCAGGTATCTTTTCGTAATGGTCAATAATCTCTCCTTTGTCGTCATAAAAGGTCAGATACACATTAGGATTTCTGTTTGAAAGTCCTGTGTTGAAACCCGGGTAGCCGTTTTGTGCGCCTTTGATTAGCTTGTACCCTTTGGCGGGGATAATATCTGCGTCGCGACCGCGCCATGTTTCCCTATCTTCGGTATACTTTACTACAAAGTCTTTCAAACTAATATCTTTGTCCGAAGCGTTGTAGAGTTCGAAATTCTTTTCGGCGTCGTCTGAGGGCCAGCCATTTACTTCGTTAATGAATAATATTCCTTTAAAAGGAGAGTCTCCGGGAGGTGGAGGTGGGTCTTCGTTTTTTACACATGAGTTGATTCCCCAAAGGGTTACCGTTAATGTTAAAATACCAATAAATACCTTTTTCATAAAATCTTATTATTTTAAAATGGTTATTAAAAATCTATTTCGATTCGCGCTTGAATTGTATTAAATCTTACGCCGTAATCGCTTTCTGCTGCGGTCGGACCGGTGGTTTTGGAGGTGTAATCTCCGTTGGCATCTCTGCCAATCATAGCTCTGCCTTTGTTTCCGGCGTATTTATCGTTTCGTGAATATTGACAGTTCAGCATCATTCTCACATTACTGTTTGCGTGGTAAGTCAAACCAAGTGTGTAGTTTTCGCCCGAACCGCCGTACAGGTCTTCACTGTTCAAGGTTAGATAGTCGTAGCGAAATGCCACTTCGATATCGCCCCAATCCTTGCCGCGCGAAGGACGCTTAAATTCGCTTTCTGTAATGTCGTAGTAATGTTTTCCGCCAAACAGCATGTAAGAGGCGTGAGCATAGAAACCGTAGAAAAATTTGGTTTCTTTGTTTGCAACAAATCCATCATAATTGTACTCTCTGGCATGGTATTTGTCTATCTTTTCTGCGTCCATTATAGAATGGTTTGAGATAAATTCGCTTTGAAATTTGAAGCCGTCTTTGTATCCTGCCAGTTCAACACCCTGCAGGTAGTCGTATTTTACGCCGTAATATTCGGTAGAGATAAATTTTAGGCGGTTGACGTATGTAGCGTTTCGTGTGCTGAAATAGTTGCCTTCATAGCCGCGTCCCAGCGCTTTGTCGCCGTCGCGGTTGTCGTCCGTCTTTTTGGCATTGCGGTACGAGCCGTTGTAGCCGATGTGCAATCCGTAAAATTCTTCCGAGCCCCAAGGCATCCAGACAATTTTTCCGGTATAGTTGGCGCCCATGCCTCTGCCTTTTTTGTTGAACTCGGTTACATTGAAGCGTGTATCTTCCGAGTCTATGACTTGCCATGAAATACCTGCTGAAGCACGCAGCCAGTTGAATTTCAGCCAATTGACTTGAAGTCCGGCATGACGACCCGGAGCGAAGACCGAAACTACCATAGGGCGTTCCATAAAGGTTGTATAGCGCGACGACGAGGTTTGTTCCATCGAAAAGTCTTCTTTGAAATTACCGGCTCTGAACTCGAAATTTTTTAAACCGAAGTACTTGGTATAGGCATCTTCGAGTTCGAACACACCGTTTGTAAAATTCACATCGACTTCGCCATACCAGTGTTTGCTTACTATGGCTTTGACCGCCAGACGCACGCGGCGTAATGCAACTCCGCCTACCATCGTCGGTTCGCCGTCAACGAGCATACCGTTTTTCAGTCCGAAATAGTGCGCTCCGTCAAATTGAACACGATTGTCCATCCAAAACTTGTAGCCCTTTTCTTCGTTTTCCAATACCAGAATTTCTTTTTTGGCTTTTGCCTGAAGAGGATACGAGTCGGCGCTCTCTTCATTTTGTTCTACTTGCGCGAAAGCTCCTAAAGCGATTGCACAGGCAATTGATAGAAACAGTTTTCTCATTGTAAATATATTAAAATTTCGGGGGTAAAAGTAGAATAATCATGTTGCAAAAATATTGCAGAGATAAAATAAAGGTGTGACATTTAGACATAGCAAGATGCGATGCCCAAGTATATCTAATTTTTTTGTGTATTCAAACTTTAACTAAAATGTAATATTAAGTAAATCTCATTATAATGTGTGTTACATAGTTTTGCAGCAAAATAAATTAATAGTATATCACAATGAAAAAGATTTTTATTTCTACATTATTTTTGCTGATAGGGTGTGCAGTCACAATCAATGCACAATATACAGTAGTACAACCAAATACCAATACTGCGCAAATAGGAGCAGGGGAAAATTTTTGGATTAACGACGATTTAACCCAACGCCGGCAAATAGATCCTGTTACCGGAGTTATAGGTCCGGTTCTCACAAGCATAGAG
>Ga0123353_10001560_pt1 | contig 28101 bp, 33 predicted proteins | sample TergutLab28metaG_3_FD_92763 | JGI IMG/M metagenome (GOLD analysis project Ga0123353, IMG submission 92763) | Labiotermes labralis P3 segment gut microbial communities from Petit-Saut dam, French Guiana - Lab288 P3 | ecosystem: Host-associated > Arthropoda: Insects > Digestive system > Gut ...
CGGTGGCAAAAGCGCTGGAAATACCGCTGGAAAACGCACATCGGGCACTGGATGACACTGTTGCAACCGCAAGAATATTTATAAAGTTAATATAAAACTATTGATTTATTTTGTGTTGTGTGGTAATATAATAAAGTATTAGAACTATGCTGATATGAGTGGGATTTGTCCCGCTCAAATTTTTTAAAACAAGAGGGAGAAAACAATGATTAACAGCAAGGATTTTTTTATAGCGCTTGACCTATTGGAAAAAGAAAAGAAGATTAACAAGGAATACTTTATTGAGTCGCTGGAGGCTGCACTTGCTTCTGCTTACAAAAAAATGTTTGGCGAGGCAAAATCGGCAATGGTAAAGGTGAATGCCGAAAAAAACACCATTAAAGTTTACGCCTACAAAACAGTTGTTGCCGAGGTTGAAGACCCCGATAAGCAGATTAGTCTTGAAGAAGCGCGTGAGCTGAAGGCAAGCTATAATTTGGGCGACATTATAATGGAAGAAGTAACTCCAAAAAGCTTTGGCAGGATTGCCGCTCAAACAGCTAAGCAGGTTGTTATGCAGCGTTTGCGCGAGGCTGAGCGGGCTATGGTAAGCTCGGAGTTGTCGGACAAGGGTGATACGCTTACAACCGGCATTATCAGGCGGATTGAAAACAATGTAGCCTATCTGGAGGTTGGAGGAATTGATGTAGAAGGCGTTATGAACGAAGGCGACCAGATTCCTAACGAGCGGTACAAAGAAGGTGACAGACTGCGTATATACGTAAAGCGTGTTAAGGAAACAAGCTACGGGCCGCAGGTCCAGGTATCGCGCAGTAATCTGGGGTTTGTTAAAAAGCTGTTTGAGCTTGAAATACCCGAGATAGAGTCCGGCGAGATTGTCATTAAAAACATCGTTCGTGAAGCGGGGTATAGGACTAAAATTGCTGTATATACCGAAAATGCCCAGCTTGACCCGGTTGGTGCTTGTATCGGCAACAAGGGAGCCAGAGTAAATGCAATAATAGCTGAGCTTAACGGTGAAAAGATTGATATAGTTCCGTATAGCGAAGACGCTTTCGAATTTATAGCTGCTGCACTCAGCCCTGCCAAAGTAATGAGTGTGGAAATTAACGAAACCGCAAAAACTTCCCGTGTAGTTGTGCCTGACGACAAGTTGTCGCTCGCCATTGGCAAAGATGGGCAGAATGTACGGTTAGCGGCAAGACTGACCGGCTGGAAAATTGATGTTAAACCTGCCAGTAAAAGCGATATAGCCGAAACTCCCGCGCCTGCAGAGGCTGATAAGCCGGCAGACAATACAGCCATCGGCAGCAGTCTGGAAGATACAACGTTATTTGAGGATTTAGAATGAAACATATCCCAATGCGAACCTGTGTTACTTGCCGGGTTTGCAAACCAAAAAGTGAGTTTTTGCGAATAGTTAAACAGGCTGACGGCGCAATAATTGTGGATTTAACGGGCAGAGCTGACGGCCGTGGGGCATATGTCTGTAAGTCGGCCGAGTGTGTGGAGCAGACGGCAAAGAAAAAGAGTTTAAACCGAGCCTTTAAATGTAATATAGACCCGGAGGTGTATGTTAAAATAAAGGAGTGCTTAAATGGATAACGCAGCTCTCGCTAAATATGTTGGGCTTGCAATAAAAGCCGGATATGTGGTATTTGGCATAGATAACATTAAAACATTAAAAAATCTTAAAAACACGGCTGTAATCTTGTGCCCAAGTGCAAGTGAGAATCTGAAGAAAAACGCTGTTCGGCTGGAAACTGAAGGGTGCAGGCTAATCAGGCTTGATGGCATTAGCATAGATGAGTTAATAAAAACCACCAATTGCAAGCTTTTATGTGTTGTAAACACCGAGTTGAGTAAAGTAATAATCAGTTTATAGGAGAATCATAGGTTTGGACAAAACTAATCAGGAGCAGACACAGAAACAAGGCGTAAGTTTTTTAAACTTAAAAACCTTAGCACAGATAAATTCTGATCGTCTTGCAAAAATGAACAGAGAAATTAAGCGAGTAATAACTCAGGTAGACGGTGTTGCAAAAACCGTAAGAGATAACCTGCGTAGTATTTCTGCTGTGCCTATTAAAGAGGAGTCTGTTGCGGCCCCTGTGGTTCAGGCAGTTACGGAACCTGTTAAGCCTGAGGCTGTACAACCCAAACCGGAGGTTAAAACCGAGCGGCGTGAATTTAATAATCAAGCTCAGCAGTCCCGAGGTTTTCAGCCAAGACAGCAGGCGGGCGGAAGAGACGGCCGTCCTCCGTTCCAGCCGCGCGACAATCGCGGTTTTCAACCGCGGGAAGGCGCTCAAGGCTATAATAATCAAAACAGACAGCCGCGTGCGCCGTACGGGCAGGGCGGGTTTAACCAGAATCGTAATACCGGCGGTACAACCTTCCAGGGCGGAGCAAGGCCGCCGTACGGTGCCGGAAGGCCTGCTTTTGGAACCAAACCCGAACGTCCGACAGAAAGCTATCCAATGACCCAGAAAAAAGTGTTTGATGTAAACGCAAACAAGCGTAAAGACTACGATAAATACAACAAAGACGGCGATAAGTTTAACAAACGTGCGCAGGCAAGGCGAGGGCTGGCCGAAGAGGCCAGCATTGAAGAGCGTATTATGGGCAGCCGCAAAATTAAGTTTAAGAAAGCTAAAGACCATCAGGTTGTACACACGGTTATTGATAAAGCAATTATCACCACAGAAAATGTTTCGGTAAAAACACTGGCCGAAAAAACAGGCAAGCCGGTAAGCGAAATTCTTAAGCAGCTTATGGTTTTAGGTGTTGTAAGCAACATTAACAGTGTTATTGACTTTGCTACCTGCGAGCTTGTTGCAGGTGAACTGGGTATTGCGCTTGAGCAGAAGATTGAAAAGAGTTATGAAGAGAAACTGGCTGACGAGTTTGCGGCTCAAAAGAAGGGCGTTGGAGTTTCTGCCAACAAGCGTCCGCCCATTATTACAGTGCTCGGTCATGTTGACCATGGTAAAACATCGCTGCTGGATTATATCCGTAAGGCAAATGTTACTGCAAGTGAATCCGGCGGTATTACGCAGCATATAGGCGCATATCAGATTGAGAAAAACGGACAAAAAATTACCTTTATAGATACTCCGGGTCACGCGGCTTTTTCTGCTATGCGGGCCAGGGGCGCAAGCGTAACGGACATTGCGGTTTTGGTGGTTGCGGCCGACGATGGTATAAAACCGCAAACCAGAGAAGCTATTAAGCATATAAAAGATGCTAAAGTGCCAATGATAGTTGCGGTAAATAAAATGGATAAGCCTGAAGCTAATCTGGAGAAAGTTAAAACCCAGCTTACAGAAGAAGGTATTTTGCCAGAAGAATGGGGCGGTGACACGGTAATTGTGCCGGTTTCGGCACTGACCGGTCTTGGCGTGGACAAACTGATTGAAATGGTGCTGCTGCTGGCTGACCTTCAGGAGCTTAGTGCAGACGTAAATGAGCGTGCGCTGGGTATGGTTATTGAAGCCAAGCTTGACAAAGGCAAAGGTCCGGTTGCTACACTTATCGTGTTAAACGGAACGCTTAAGGTTGGTGATACAATAATTTCCGGGCTTGCGGTGGGCAAGGTCAGAGCCATGCTGGACAGCAGCGGCAAAAATATTAAGCAGGCGCCTCCAAGCGCTCCGGTGTCTGTATTGGGCTTAGACCAGGTGCCGAATGCGGGTGACACCTTGTATGCCGCAGATGAAGCTATGAGCAAAAAAGTGCTTCAGGAACGTATGCGTAAGGTTCAGACAGACAAACTTGTTTCAAGTAAATCAGCATTTAGTATCGAAGACTTTTTGTCCAAATCTGCTGATTCTGAAAAGAAGGTGCTTAATCTTATTGTTAAGGCCGATGTTCAGGGCAGTTTTGAAGCCCTTACATTAATGCTTAACGAAGTGCAGAACTCCGAGGTTAGGGTTGAGTGCATCCACGGCGGCGTAGGCACAATTACCGAAAGCGATGTTATGCTTGCTAAATCGTCAGGTGCAATAATTATTGGCTTTAACACAAAGCCGAGCGTGAGTTCGGCAGAGCTTGCCGATACCAACAAAATAAAAATTTATCAGTATAGAATAATTTACGAAGCACTGGATGAAGTTTCTAAAATCATTAAAGGCATGCGTACTCCTGTGTATCAGGAGAGGGTTCTCGGGCATGCTACTGTTATCCGCCTGTTTAAAATCAGTAAAATAGGAACTGTTGCGGGCTGCATAGTAAATGACGGAAAGATAACTAAAAACAGCAAAATCCGGCTGTTTAGAGGCAAGGATAAAATTGCTGAAACAGGTATTGCAACTTTACAGCGCGAGAAAAACGATGTAAAAGAAGTGCTTAGCGGGTTTGATATGGGTATTAAGCTTGAAGGCTGGAATGACATTGAACTGGACGACAGGCTTGAATCTTACATTATGGAACAAGTTGAGCTTGATTAAAAGGGGGATTAAGGTATGAACAGCACCAGAGTTGAGCGTATTAATTCCGAAATTATGCGGAAAGTTTCGGATATAATTGCTAACAGCTTAAAAGACCCCAGGGTGACCGGAATCATTAGCGTAACAAGCGTAAAAACCACTCCCGATTTGAAGTTTTGTAAAATTGCACTCAGTATATACGGCGTTGGTTCTGATATTGCTGACATAAGCTTTAATGCTATTGTTGCAAGTAAGGGGTTTATACGCACAACGCTGTCTAAACAGCTTGACTTAAGGTTTACGCCGGAACTGATTTTTGAGCGTGATACCGGCATGGATGAGGCAGAGAAGATTGAAAAGCTTTTAGCGGAGATAAACAAGAAATAAATTGACGAATGACATACACCCCGCCTGCCTCCGGCAGCCCCCGGCGTCGGACATAGCCCTAGCCCGCTTTGGCTATAAATATGCCCCCGGCATATTTACTTAACGCGTCGCGCCCCTCTAACTTAGAGGGGAATTTAAGGAGAATGGTTTGAAGTTTGCTCAAGAAAAGAAATTTAAAAAAATGATACAAAATGCAAAGCGGATTGCAATCCTCAGTCATATCGACTGCGATTACGATTCGCTTTGTTCCAGTTTTGCGCTCCAGAGTATGTTGGTTAATGCCGGCAAGCTGGCAAACGTATATTTTGATGCGCCTCCGCCAACTAGGTTTGAGTATATTATGGAAGGCAAAACATATCTGCTGCCGGATGAACAGAAATATGACCTTTCTATCGTTTTTGACCTGGCTAATATTAAGCGCTTAGGGAGTTCGGCCGGGGTGTTTAAAAACTGTACCAACAGCATAAATGTTGACCATCACCCAGAAGAAAGCAATTTCACCGACCTTACTATCCGCGCGCCGGACATATCCAGCACTTGTGAGATACTTTATTGGCTTACAAGAAAGCATTTTAAATACGACAGCGAAGTGGCAAAGCTATTATATATAGGCATAAGCGGCGATACGGGCGGCTTTGTTTTTGCAAACACCGGCAGCAATACCTTTAAATGTCTGGCGGATTTGTACACATTCAATAACAAGTACGACGAAATTGCGCGTGATGCGTTTAACCACAAAAGCAAAGAGCAGATTCAGCTGTTCCGTATGGGGCTGGAATCGGTGCAGTACTTTGATGAGGGAAGAATATCGGTTTCGTTTTTGCCCGAAAAGGCTTTTAAGGATACCGGCACTATGAGAGAAGATGCCAGTTTTCTGGTTATGCTGCTTCAGCAGGTAGAAGGAGTATTGGTTTCGGTTAATATTTGCGAAGATAAGCCGAAAGACTACCGTATCAGCTTGCGCGCCGCACATAGTGGAATAGACGTGTCGGTTATAGCCGGAGCTTTTGGCGGAGGCGGGCATATGCGCGCGTCCGGCTGCGGTGCAAAGGGTGAGTTTGTTAAAGTCAGAGACAAAATTGTGGCGCTTGCTAAAAAAGCTATAGCAGAGCGGGGGGATTGATTGGACGGGTTTCTTAACATAAATAAGCCTGTTGGGTTGTCTTCGGCTCGGGTTGTGGCTCAGGTTAAAAGGATGCTTGGCGGCAAAATTAAAGTAGGGCACATGGGCACCCTTGACCCGATGGCAACTGGCGTGCTTCCGATAGCTGTGGGTAAGGCCACACGGCTTTTTGAGTTTTTACTGGACAAAACAAAAACTTATGAGGCTATATTCAAATTTGGAGAAGAAACCGATACCCTAGACCGGGAAGGTAAGGTTGTAAAATCCGGCGGCAGACTTCCATCTGAAAAAGAACTGAAGGAGACGGCTAAAACTTTTGTTGGCAGATACGCGCAAACGCCTCCCATATATTCAGCTAAGCTGGTTGCCGGCAGGCGGGCATATGATTTGGCCAGGGCCGGTGTTGAGGTGGTTCTAACTCCCAAGGAAGTTGAAATATTTGAATTTGAACTGGTTAGGCAAATATCCGAATCCGAATTTTTATTCAAAATGGATTGTTCCAGCGGCACATATGTGCGTGCGCTTGGTAGGGATTTAGCATATAAACTATCAACATATTGTACTACGCAAAGCATATTACGCACAAAGAGTGGTGTTTTTGAGTTAAATAGCAGTGTTGGGCTTGAAAATGTAACTGTACATAATCTTTTGCCAATGGATATGGTTTTGGCTGATATTCCGCAGGCTGCAGTCAGCGAAACAGACCTTAATAAACTCCTTAACGGAGTACCGGTTACGCTTGACTTGCTTGAAGGATTGTATAAACTGGTTGGAGGCTTGTCATTGCGAGACCTGCCCGAGACGAATTCAAACGAAGCAATCCCCTCGATAGGAGTTATCGGGTTGTTAAACGTAGACAGCCAAAAATCAGCAAAAATAACGGTGCGATTAGCGTAAGCACGAAAACCCTTGCCATTTTTGTTAAACTATGCTAAAATACCACATACATTATTTCAAGGAGAATTTATTATGATTTCAGCCGGGGATGTGAGAAAAAGCATGAATTTTGAGCACAACGGAGTGGTTTTCACTTGCGTAGATTTTCAGCACACAAAGGTGGCGCGCGGCGGGGCTGTTGTTTGGATAAAGATGAAAAACATAAAAACCGGAAGCATTACCGAAAACACATTTGTGCCAACCGATAAGTTTGAGCGTGTATCGTTTGAAGAAAAACCGATGCAGTATCTTTACCGTGACGGCGACCTGTTTTATATAATGGATTTAGAGAGCTATGAACAGATTCCGTTTGATAAGGCTTTTTTAGGTGACACGCTGGATTATGTTGTTGAAAACGAAAATGTAATAGTGCGATTTTTTAAAGACCAGCCGTTTAGCGTTGCGCCGCCGCTGTTTGTAATCCGCGAGATTACCGAATGCGAGCCTGCCGTACAGGGCAGTACAGCAAATGCTTCTTTCAAGCCTGCTGTGCTTGAAACCGGTTTAAAAGTGCAGGTTCCGCTGTTTGTAAGCAACCACGACAAGATTAAAGTAGACACCCGCACCGGCGAGTACGTAGAACGGGCTTAAAACAATAGAACTCACAAAAAACACCCGTAGGGGTGTTTTTTGTCGCAATTTTGCCGGCGTTCTTTTTTTTTATGGGGCGAAATAAGATATAGCACGGGTTTTTTCACATACCCCGTCGGCTGACGCCGCCACCCGCAATATCAAAAGGGGAATTATATGAGGAGGTAAGTTCGTGCTTGACCGGTTTTTGCCAAAAACTGTTTATGACAGTATTTCACGCAATTTAGATTTAAGTAAATTGACCGAAATCCGCCTGCGCAGCCAGCGGCCGGTTATTGTTGAATATGGCGGCTATTATTACCTGAGCCCGCTTGGCATAACCGATGACAGCACAAAAGCCATAGTATGTGACAGCGGCAGCCTTAATGACCTTGTATTTAAGGCCTGCGAGTGCTCCATATACAGCCACAATGAGCAGCTGAAACAGGGCTTTATAACCGTATCCGGCGGCTGCAGGGTAGGCGTTTGCGGCGAGCTTGTTACAGACAAGGGCGAAGCTAAAACCATGAAGAATTTCTCGTCTGTAAACGTACGCTTTCCGCATCAGATTAAAAACTGCAGCTTGAATGCGCTGCGATTCATAGCCGACGAAGACGGCATAAAAAACACGCTGATAATTTCACCGCCCGGCGGAGGTAAAACAACTTTTATAAGGGACCTGGCATATCAACTGTCCGACAAGCATTTATGCCGTAACGTGCTTGTGGTGGATGAGCGTAATGAGATAGCTGCGGTGGTAAACGGCGTGCCGCAATTAAATGTGGGCGAGTATACCGATATAATTTCCGGCAGCAGCAAGATGTTTGGGTTGGAGTCGGGTATACGCACCATGAAACCGGATGTAATTGTGCTGGACGAACTGGCTAATATCCAGGACGCATTGGCAGTTGAATTTTGCATTGGGGCAGGCGTTAGGCTGATAGCCACCGCTCATGCTAAAAACCTGAATGAGCTTAAACGCAAGGCTGCATTAAAAAATTTGCTGGACGGTTCGGTGTTTGACAGGTTTGTGGTGCTTAGCGAGCGTGAAGGCGCAGGTACATTAGAAGGAATATTTGACCAGAATTATAATTGCCTGTATTGCGGATAAAATTCCCCTTTGCTTGCGAAGGGGTGGCAGGCGGAGCCTGACGGGGTAGTCGCCACCGAGAAGGTGGCGCAAAAAGCTTTTACCCCCCCCCCCCGCTACTGCGTAGCACCCCTCACGAAGAGGGGAATTGCTTGGAGGTGCTAGCATGATAAATGTTGTTCTGGGCTGCGTTCTGCTGGGCATTGCTTCTTACATTGGTTATCAGTTGGGCAATGTATACCGCAGGCGGCAGATGTTTTTTGAAGACATAGTTGTTTTTTGTGTATTGCTTGAAAGCGAGGTTGGGCTGTTTCAAAACAGCTTGCCGGAAGTGTTTGGTAAGCCTATGGGACGAAAAGACTGGCAGATGATACTGGCCGGATGCAGCAATGAGTTAAAACAAAACAATCAGATTTCTGCTGAGGCTTTAAACTCTGCTTTGGCTAAACTCACGCATTTAAGCGCAGGAGAAATTGACCAGATTGGCGATTTTATTTTAAGCCTCGGCAGGCTGGATGTGGACGAGCAGGTAAGTAAAATTAAGCGTTTTAGGCAGGCTTTTGAGCAGCGCTTATCCGGAGCCAAAACCGACAATAAAAAGAAAGGCGGGTTGTATACCAAAATGGGAGTTATAGTTGGTGTTTTATGCCTGATTTTGGTTATATAGCGAATAGTATGCAAAGCATAATACAACATCTTGTGTAGAATACATAAACAACTGTCATTGCGAGTCGGTCCAGCGAAGCCCACAAACGAAACAATCCCCCTGTTAAAAGTTCTGTCCATGGGATTGCTTCGCTGGAAGGGCAAGAAGAGAGGCTCGCAATGACAAGGTATATTTGGGAGGACTTAATATGGGAGTTGAGATAATATTCAAAATTGCGGCAATAGGCATACTTATTGCCGTTGTTGGGCAGGTGCTTAAGCAGGCCGGTAAAGACGAAATTGCTACATTAACAACCTTGGCCGGGCTAATTGTGGTTTTGTTTATGGTAATAGAGCTAATCAGTCAGCTTTTCAATACCGTGCGGAATTTGTTTTTCTTGTATTAGAAAGAAGTTTGTCATTGCGAGACGGGCAAGCAAAGCCAGCAAGCGAAGCAATCCCCAGAATAGAAGTCCTAACCATGGGATTGCTTCGTTAGAAGGTGCAAGAAGCAGGGCTCGCAATGACAGGCGTTTACCAACCTGAGGAGGCTTGCAATGGAATCGGAAATATTTAAAATAATCGGCATTGGGTTAATTACGGTAATTGCCGTAATTATTGTTAAACAGACCAAGCCTGAAATTGCAATACTTGTTGGCGTTGCAGGCAGTGTGCTGGTTTTTTTCTTTATTGTTGACCTCTTAAGTTCCGTGTTTGGCTTGTTTAACTACATAGTGGACAAATCCGGCATAAACAACCAGTTGTTTACCTTGCTGCTTAAAATTGTGGGGGTAGGATATTTAACCGAGTTTGCAGCAAACATTGCCTCCGACAGCGGAAACAACGGCATGGCAAGCAAGATTCAGCTTGGCGGAAAGCTTACAATATTTGTGCTGGCAATCCCGATTATTACAGAACTGATTAACATAATTGTGGGGATGCTGCCATGACGGATAATAATGTTGAGCAAGAGCTCAGCGAAAATGTAGCAAATCAGCTTAACGGTATTGACCTGTCTGTGTTTGAAGAGATATTGGCAAGCCTGGGCAGCGGTGTAAAATCCTTTTTTGGCGGGACAAGTTTCTGGCAGAAGATACAGAGCATTTTGTCCGGCGACTTTGCTGATGGTTTCAGTTCGTTTCTGGACGCAATACTCAACGCCTTTTTCGGAGAAATTTTGGGGTTTTTGCCGCTGCTGGCCACCATAATTGCAGTAGCAGTACTCAGTAATCTTATATCAGGCCTTAGGAGCGACGGCACTAAATCGGTTGCCGAAATTACGCACTTTGTATGTTACGGCGTAATTGTGGTGGCGGTGAGTGCTGCGGTTATTGTTCTTTTAAAAACCACTACCGATACGGTTGGCCTGCTTAAAACTCAGATGGACGCAATTTTCCCGATTCTGCTCACGTTACTAGCTTCCGTAGGAGGAACTGTTTCGGTAGGTATTTTTCAGCCGTCTGTGGCAATTTTGTCGGGTTTAGTGGTTCAGATATTTACGGTTGTTGTTATTCCTGTCTTTATTTTTGCGTTTATATTTCAGGTGGTGGGTAATATATCCGGCAACGTGAAACTGGACAAATTCAGCGGCTTTTTTACAAGCGGGCTTAAATGGATTATCGGCACGGTGTTTACGCTTTTTCTTACTGCTATTACAATTCAGGGTATTGTTGCGGGCGTATACGACGGAGTATCGGTGCGGGCTGCCAGATTTGCCGTAAAAAGCTATATTCCCATTCTGGGAGGCTATTTGGCAGATGGCTTTAATATAATAATTGCAAGCAGTGTGCTTATTAAAAACGCCATTGGCCTAGCGGGGCTGCTCTTGTTGTTTGCAAGCATTGTTCTGCCGGTTGCAAAAATTATGGTGTTTTCGCTGGGGCTTAGGCTTACAGCAGCAATATTGGAGCCGATTGCGGACAGCAAGATTTCTAACTTTGTAAACTCTGCTGCAAAATTATTAAACTATCTGGTTGCAATTATACTTGGAGTAGCGTTTATGTATTTAATTTCGGTTGCACTGATTATGATAACGGCAAATGTGTTTTAAATGCTCCAAAATTCCCCTCTATAAGAGGGGTGGCAAGCCGGCAGGCTTGACGGGGTGTGGAGGGGGCAATATGAGTAATGTTTCAATTTATTTATTATCAATTGCGGGCGTAGTCCTGCTGGGCGTAATCATCGACCTTATTCTGCACGAAGGCGCCACCGGCAAATACATAAAAAGCATATTTGCACTGTTTGTAGTGTTTGCAATAATTGCACCGCTTCCAAAGCTCTTAAACGGAGATATTAAGTTAAGTGACTTGTTTGCCGTCAGCACGTATAATGTGGACAACAACTTCTTAAACGTGCGCAAACTGGAGCAGGCAGAAAAGCTTAAAGCCGACTCGGAACGGCATCTGTCCGCAAACGGATACAGCAATTTAACAGTAGATTTCAGCCTTGATCCAAACACGACCGACTTGCGGCTCCTGCTTGTTTATGTCGATTTTACAAATGTAGTTCTTAGTCAGAATAAGACGCATATAAATAAATATGCCGAGGTCAGAAATCTGCTGGTTCGATTTTTAAATGTGGAGGAGGGCAAGGTATTGATGTATGGCTGATGATGTAAAAAAACAACCATTCCTGGCCCGATTTTCCTGGTTCAACAAGCTAAAGGGCATTAAACACATAGAAATTATTGTTGTAGTTGTGCTGGGAGTAATCATCTGCTTAATATGGTTTGCCGATTTTGGCTCTGGCGGCGGTGCTGCAGCCGGAAACACATCCTACACCGCAATGAGTGCCAGTCAGTACGCCAGAGAACTGGAGACAAAACTGAACACGGTGCTGAGCAATATTAACGGTGCGGGCAAAGTAACCAGCATGGTTACGCTTGAATCGAGCAGTGAGTTAAAAATAGCCAGCAGTACCGAAGAGCGCACAAACTCCAGTACAACCGGCAACAACAAAACCGAGTCTATAACAGTAGTGGAAACGCCGATAATAATAGATTTTGGCGGAAGCAAAATGCCGCTTGTGCTGATGGAAATTATGCCGAAGGTAACAGGGGTGATTGTGGTGGCTCAAGGGGCCGCGGACGTGCGGGTACGGCTGGAAATGCTGAAAGCTATACAAGCACTGTTTAATGTGCCGCCCGGAAGTATAGAGATATTTGTAGGTAAATAAAATAAGGATGGTAATAAATATGGTTATAAGCAAACGAAACAAAATTATTGCATTAAGCGCAATGCTGGTGCTGCTGGTAACAACGGGGTTTTTAAATGTTTTTTTAAACAACTCCGCACCAACAAACACGGATGAGAATTATCAGGGTAATTTTTTTGCCAACTATCGTATGATGAGGGATAGCGGGCGCAGTCAGGAACTGATGTATTATCAGGCTATAATCAACAATGCAAACGCATCTGCCGAAGCCAAGACAGAGGCTGAAACAAAGTATCTGGCACTGGCGGCCACCATTAACGCCGAGCAGGTGCTTGAGGGGCTTATTGTGGCTAAAGGCTTTGAAGATGCAATTGTGGCATCAACCACCAACAACATAAATGTTATGGTTAAAGCAACAAGCCTGACCGCAAGCGAGGTAGCGCAGATTGTTGAAGCTGTTCAGACCCAGACCGGAAAAAGTATAGACAACATAAAAATAATTCCCGTTGTATAGTTGATTACCGCCGCCTTGTTGTGATATACTTAACACAATAAAAGGGGCGGTTTTTATATGCAGGTTGAGAGCAGCGGAAAGGTTTCATACAATAAAAACATATTGTTGTCGGTTATAAATCTGGCGGCTAAAGAAATTAGCGGCGTAGCAGGTTTGTGCCGTAATTTTGGCGGTTCCTGGCTGGGGAAAAAAATGAGCGGCAACTATTGTGAGGGCGTAAGAGTCAGTCAAAGCACAAACGGACTTGTGATTGATATTTATTTAAACATATACTCCAATTACAAGGTGGCCGAGGTTGCGGCACGCGTGCAGGAAAATGTTAAGAGCGGGATAACCACCATGATGGATGTGGATGTTAATGCAATAAACATCAGAGTTATGGGGATTGAATTTTTGCAAACTGCGCAGGATGAAGCTAAAAAATGAGCAGAAAACTGGCCAGGGAAACAGTATATAAATTGGTGTTTGCTTCGTTGTTTGACGGCGGGGCCGGTTTTGATACGCTGCTTCAGTCCGCTGCGGAGGAAGGACAGTTAATATCGGGCGAGGACTTGGATTTTGCGAAGAGTCTGTTAAACAAGGTATTGGAGAACAAGGCAGAAATTGATAAAACAATTGAAGACAATCTGGTAGATTATACATTACAGCGTGTGGCTAAATCGGATTTGGCGGTGCTTATGGTTGCGGTTTGCGAACTTAAGTTTTGCAAGGACACACCGGAAAATGTTGCGGTAAACGAAGCGGTTGAAATAAGTAAGAAATACTCCGGCGAAAATGGATATAAGTTTGTTAACGGTGTGCTCAGTAAAATTGTATCCGGAGCCGGAGCATGAGCGAGAACTTAATCAGGGTAGCTCAGTTTAACGGATTTGTTAAACAGCTGATTGAAGGGCGTGAAGAGTTAAAGAATATTGCCGTGTTTGGCGAAGTGTCCGGGTTTGGCGTAACACGCGGTACGGCGTATTTTTCGGTTAAAGATACGGAGGCAAGTTTAGCTTGTGTTAAGTTTGGAATAACCGAAACCGGATATATACCTAAAGACGGTGATATGGTTATTGTGCGGGGTTCGGCAAACTATTACGTTAAAGGCGGCAGGTTCAGTTTTAATGTGTACAAAATTGAGCCGTATGGACAGGGAGTGCTGTATGCACAGTTTCTGGAGCTTAAAAACCGGCTTGAGGCTGAAGGGCTGTTTAGTGCAGAGCGCAAGGTGCCGCTGCCAAAATATGTGCGGCGCATTGGAGTAGTAACATCGCCCACAGGCGCAGTTGTGCAAGATATAATTGATATAACCAGGCGGCGGAACCCTTCGGCAGACATTGTAATTTTTCCAAGCAAAGTGCAGGGTGTGGGGGCAGATATTGAAATAGCCGCCGGAATAGCTGTTCTGGATAAAACTGACGTGGATGTAATTATTGTAGCAAGGGGCGGCGGCAGTGCCGAGGACTTAAGCCCGTTTAACACCGAGCTTGTGGCCAGAGCAATTGCAGCGGCAAAGAAGCCGGTTGTGTCGGCAGTAGGGCATGAAACAGACTTTACAATTACTGACTTTGTGGCGGATATGCGCGCTGCAACACCTAGCGTGGCAGCAGAGCAGGTAGTGTTTGATTTAAATGCGGAATTGGGCAGGATTTCGGGTATTTTACGAAGAGTTGAGGCGCTGGTGTCGGGTGCAATTCGGATGCAATGGGTTGGAATTGAGGGTTTGGCAAGAAGGCTGGCCCATGAATCGCAAAGTGTGTTAGCCGGTGAAACAAGCTGTTTGCGGGAATCGGCACTTGCTTTGCGTACGGCTGTTGTAAACATGATAAACGAAAACGTTTCAAGCCTGAAAATGCTCACCGGTATGCTTGAGGCAAAAAATCCGCAAAAAATACTTGCCTCGGGTTATGCAAGGATTGAGAGTGCGGGCACGGCTGTAAGCAGTGTAAACGGACTGGAGATAAATCAAGAATTAAACATTATTCTGTATGACGGAAGCATAGATGCGGCAATACAGAAAATAAATAAAAAGGCGGGGAAAAAATGACTTACGAACAAAATGTTAAGCGTATAGAGGAAATTGTGGAAAAGCTTGAGGATGGAAAAATCGGGCTGGATGAAGCCGCCAAGCTTTTTGAAGAGGGCGTGCAGCTATCTAAAAGTTGTTTCAATACGCTTAAAGAGCATCAGGGCAAAATTTCTGTGCTTCAGCAGGAGCTGGGTAAATTTGTAGAAAAGCCCATGTAAACAAAAACCGGTGTCACCGGTTTTTTTATTTGCGTTATTATATTAGAGTATGACTAATATAATATTGTGTGAAAGAAGTTGAGGTTCTAACAAAAAAGCGGCGGAAATGGCTGCCCGGCAAATGGCTTTTGGTCATTTCTGTATTATCGTTTGGCCTTACTATGCTGTTTGGAATGCTGTCAAATCTTGTTGCGGTCAGCTCCAGTTTAATTGGCTGTGCGGTATTGGTTTTGGTGCTGATGCTGGTTAATATTGTGTTTGACACTGTTGGCATGGCGGTGGCGGCAAGCAGTGCAAAACCGATAGTAGACCTGGTCGGTAAAAATGTTAAAGGAGCCAGGCAGGCATTAAAACTGGTTGTTAATGCAGACAAGGTTTCATGCTTTTGCTGTGATGTTGTAGGAGACATCTGCAGCATTTTAAGCGGTGCTGCCGGAGCAGCAATTACACTGTTTATGATAGACAGTGTGCCGCCGGCAATCAGGGTTTTTCTGGCGGCTATTGTAAGCAGTTTTATTGCTGCGGCCAGTGTGTTTGGCAAGGCAGTGGGCAAGGAATATGCCATAAATTATTCAACCGGGATTGTGCTTTTTACCGGAAAAGTAATTGCAAGTTTTACAAAGAAACAATAAATTATATCACAAAATCCGCATACTCCTGTGCGGGTTTTTGTTATGTATAAGTATAAGCCTGGCAGATGCCGTGGCCTTAAAAGCCTTTATTCATGCGGGTTATAGCCTCATGCATAATTATGCAAAAACATTTTGTATAATTATTCAAAAACCACTTGCATAATTATAAATTGTGTTGTATAATTATTTCACTTTAAAAATTCATTTATGCATAATTATAAATTTATATTTATACACACAGCAAGGAGGAAGCGGTAGGCTTATGGCACGCAGCGCAAGACAATCTAAAATACTGGAAATAATTTCAGGCAATGAAATAGGTGCCCAGGAGGAGCTTGTTGCTTCATTAAAAGCAGCAGGCTATGATGTTACTCAGGCAACAATTTCCCGTGACATTAAAGAGCTGGGGTTGATTAAAACAACAACCGAGTCCGGCAAATATAAGTACGCTTATGTTGATTCGGGCGAACAGTTTTCTGCCCAGAACAAAGTGGCCGGAATTTTTAAGGAAGCTGTTATTTCTATCAAGCCGGCGCTCAATCTTGTTATTGTAAAAACCTTGCGTGGTACTGCAAGCGCCGTATCAAGTTTTATAGACAGGCTTGCAATTGAAAATGTTTTGGGATGTGTAAACGGTGATGATACAGTAATGGTAATTCTGCCGGATGCCGGTGCGGCACCGTCTATCAGTGCCCGGCTGAATGAGATACTAATCCAGGGATAAAATGCGCAAAGGACGGCCTGTAAAACGGTTGTTCTTTTTTTTGTTTTTTAGTATAATTACAGCATTGATATATTAAAGGTGAACCAATGTTAAACAGTATTAAGATTACTAACTTTGCGCTTATTGCCGAACTGGAGGTGGAGTTCTGTAAGGGGCTGAATGTACTTACCGGTGAAACCGGCGCGGGAAAGTCTATTGTACTGGACGCGCTTAACTTTGTGCTTGGCGAGCGTGCGGATAAAGACCAGATACGCAGCGGTGAAAAACATACGGCAGTTACAGCTGTTTTTGATATAAGTAACAATGCCGGGGCAAAAGAAGCAGTAAACTCTTTTGATTTGGGGTCCGGCGATAATCTGCTGATTGTTTCCAGAAAACTGACGCTAGAAGGTAAAAACGAGGTGCGAGTAAACGGCAGCGTAGTAAGCCTTAATATGCTGCGTGGTATTACAAGCCTTATAGTGGATGTATACGGTCAGCATGAACATCAGAGTCTGTTAAAACCTGCCAGCCATATCGAATTTGTTGACGGGCTGGATTCGGCGGGAATAGCTGCTATAAAAACCAGACTTGACGGGCAGATAAAAGAACTAAATACAGTGGAATCAAACATTAATGCAATCGGCGGTTCATACGAGGAAAGAGCAAGAAAGCTGGATGTGTTGGGGTATCAGGCAAACGAACTTGAAGGAGCCAAGCCTAAAGCCGGGGAGTTTGCCGAACTTACCGAACAAATGCGTAAGATGCAGAACACCGAAAAGGTTGTTTCGGGAGTAAAGTCTGCATTAGAGCTCTTAGATTTGGATGACAGTTTGTACAATGCCAAGAAACAGTTATCGGTGCTAAGTTCAATTGATACAGAAACCGGCAAAAACAGTGAACGGATTGCCGGCTTGGAAATTGAACTGGCTGACATAAAAGCGGCTTTAAATGACTTGCTTGTGTCATATGACTTTAGTCAGGCAGACTTTAATGAAATTGACTTGCGCATTGACAGCTATAAAACTCTTGCCCGTAAATATGTCTGCAGCCCGGATGAGCTGCCGGGCAGGCTTGAGCAGATTCGGCAGGAAATTGAATTGCTTAACAATGGCGCCGAAACATTGGGCAGGCTCAACAAAGAGAAAACCCGGATTCTGGCTGAAATCGATACGGTCTGTGCGGAGCTTACTGCGCTCAGGACCGCATTGTCGCGCCGGTTTGAACAGGCAATTAATCCCGAACTAAAAACACTCGGTATGAAATCGGCTGAGTTTAAAGTCAGAATAGGCGGATATGATGATATAGAATTCATGTTCAGCGCAAACCTGGGCGAACCGCTGAAGCCTTTGGTTAAAGTAATTTCCGGCGGAGAAATGAGCCGTTTTATGCTGGCGTTTAAAGCCGTATCAGGTGCGTCCGACGGTATAGGTACGCTGGTTTTTGATGAGATAGATAACGGAATATCCGGCAATATGGGCCAGATTGTGGCCGAGAAAATGTTTGAGATATCCAAATCTGCCCAGATAATTGCTGTAAGCCACCTGCCGCAGATTGCTGCTATGGCAGACACCCATTTCATAATTGAAAAACAAACGCGTGGCGGCAAAACCATATCAAACATAGCCGTTTTAAATGCAAGCCAGCGTATAGCCGAGGTAGCAAGGCTTGCCGGAGGTAAAGACGGAAGCGCAATTGCCAGGAGTCACGCAAGCGAAATGTTGGAATACGCCAAAAACTTAAAGAATAAAATCTGAAGTAAAAACAAAACTAACTCTTATGAAAGATAATAAAGTTTTACATTTTGCGGTGCTTTTTCTCTTTATCGGTTTTGTGTTTTTTTATTGGACAGTTCCGTTAACGGATGATATTGAAGAAGTTGGTATTGTACCCGCAACAAGAGTCTATCTTGGCGGGCATACCGTTGGATTTAATATTGAAAACGATGGTGTGCTTGTGCTTGGGAAAAGCAATGTGCAGACCGGAGAGGGCGCAAAGACGCTGATTGAGGACGAACTTGCCGCCGGAGATATAATAAAAAGCGTTAATGGAATTACAGTTAATAAAACCAAAGATATATTTGCAATTATTAACAGCCGGCCGGATAACGGTGAGGTGTTAATTTCCGCAGTCAGAAAAAACAAGGAATTTGAAGTAAGGCTGAAGCCCTCATACGACGTACTGGCAAAAAAATATAAGTTAGGGCTATGGGTTAAGGATGATGCTTCAGGCATAGGCACACTTACTTATGTGCGTGAAGATAATCTGCGTTTTGGCGCACTGGGGCATCCCATAAGTGATTCCGCTACCGGCGTTGCCGCCGATGCACGCAGCGGAATTGTATATCCGTGTGAGGTTATGGGCATCAACCGGGGAGGCAGAGGGGCGCCGGGCGAACTGCGCGGGCTGATTTTAAAGGGAAAGGCGGAGCAGGGCTCAATAAGCAAGAATAACAAACACGGGGTGTTTGGCAATTTAAAGAGTGATTCGGTGTTTTTAAATCCAACGCGGCTTCTGGAGGTTGGCGGCAGGGCAGCGGTAAAGCCGGGGAAGGCCAAGATATACAGTTCAATAGAAGGCACAAAGGTAGAAGAGTTTGACATTGAAATAATAAAAACCAATTACCAGGCAAGTTCAAATGAAAAGAGCCTGGTTTTTAGGGTGGTTGACAAAGGACTAATCAGCCGCACGGGCGGAATTGTGCAAGGAATGAGCGGCAGTCCTATAGTGCAGAACGGCAAGCTGGTGGGAGCGGTTACCCACGTGTTTGTAAACGACCCCACAAAGGGATTCGGCATTTATATAGACTGGATGCTGAACGAATAGGGGAAAGCCAAAATGGACTAAAACCCAATATTTTAAAATATTTTAAAAAATAGTAGATTTTTTAAAAAAATTATGGTACGATGTGTCCAAACTTATGTGAGGTAGGAATCATGCAATCAATAACCTTTGCTTATTATTTGGTAGGCAGTAAAAACGATTTGCCGTATCATACCAGAAACTCGTGTTCCGATATGGGTATAACTTTAATTTATATACATAGCATGTCTGAACTGCTTTCAAAAATATCTTATACCAACCCGCCAATAGTTTTTTTTGATTCCAGCAGCGTGCAGCTGGGTAAAGAGTTTGTACAGTTGTTTTGTAAAGACTCAAACTACTATGTGCCGTATGTTATAATAATATCCGACACCCTGACCAAAGAATCGCTTAACATTGCATATGACAACATAATTTTTACAAGCATCGGCAATCTTTGTGTTACAACACAGGATTGTATTCAAAGCTTAAAATCCAGCCCTAGTATTAAGGGCAAAGGTATTGATATCGGTATTGAGCATTCCGAAAAAATTATGAATTATTTGCTAAAACTTGGGTTTACCCATAAGCATTCGGGATTGATTCTTTTAAAAGAAGTTATCAAACTTGCCGTTGCAAACAACGGCATTATATCAAGCCTTCACAACGATTATTATCCTGTGCTGGCACAAAGATTTAATTGTTCGGTATACTGTGTTGAGCGTAACATACGAAACGCCATTGATTACGCATGGCGCAATCTTAATATTAATGAGGCGGAGGAAGACTTTCATACTCCGTCATGTTTTTTTAAACAAAAGCCGTCAAACAGAAAGCTTATAGGATTTTTAACCAATATGTTTTTAGAGCAGTTTGTTCAGGAGTACAAATCTGTAGCAAACGGGGCATAATTCTGCTTCGGTAAAAATATACTGTTTTATGGCAAGAAGTGCTAAATATTACCGAAGATTTTATGATTTAAGACAAATTATAGCCGACCACTTTAAACTGCACAAATCATTTTATATTATGCTTACTGTTTGTTGTGTAGCCGGGCTTGCAATAGGTCTTGTTTCGGGATTCCGATATAGCGGAGAAATTAAGCCGGACAACTTGGCTGATGGCATTCTGGTGAAATATATTAAGAGAGATGTTTCAATTTTAGCCTTGTTTTTTACACGGATTCTGAGTGCGGCGGGGTTGTTTCTGCTTATATGGGCGGTTAATTACAGGCCATGGCTATGTTTTTTTACTCCGCTGGTTTTAATTTATACCGCGTTTTTAGCCGGGCTTAATTCGGCCGTGTTAATCCTGTTGTTTAAGCTTGGCGGAGTCATTAATGTAGTGTTTTTATATATCCCGTGTCAGCTGCTTATTATGGCTGCGCTGATTATATGGGGTGTGGTATGTCTGCGGCACAGCTTTTATGCCAGGCAATGCGGCGTGCCGGTAATCAGTCTGCCGTTTTTGAAATGTAATTTAAACGTGCTGATTATATGCGGTGCGGTTTTGCTTATAGCATTTTTGTTTGAGACTATCCTTACTCCGGTGCTGACTGCATCGTTTTTTATAGAAATCTCATAAGAATATTTTGTTTAAAATTACAAAACATAACTTAAATCAGTTAAAGGGGTTTATAGTTATGAAATTTGTTAAGTTATGTATGTCTGCGGGGATTTGTGCTTTAGCAGCGGTATGCGTGCTGTCGGGCTGCAATTACAACAGCATGATTGCGGCAGTATCCGCAGCAGAAGTGCCGGACACCAGTAAAAGCCATGTGTTAATGGATTATGCCACCGGCACAATACTGAAAGAAAAAGAGGCGGATTTAAAACGCCCTATAGCAAGTGTTACAAAACTTATGACAAGTTTGCTGATTTTAGAGGCAATTGAGCGGGGAGAATTGACTTTAGAACAAAACATTACAATAAGCAGTAATGCCTCGGGCATGGGCGGCTCTCAGATATTTCTGGACGCATACAGTGAGCATACCGCAGGGGACCTGTTTAAAGCAATTGTGGTGTCATCCGCCAACGATGCAAGCGTGGCGTTTGCCGAAACCATTGCGGGGAGCGAATCGGATTTTGTATCAAGAATGAACTCCAGAGCGGCGGAGCTTGGCATGACAAACACAAACTACGGCAACAGTACAGGCCTGCCCGCTGCGGGAGCGTATTCAACCGCCAGAGACGTGGCAACAGTAACCCGTGAGGTAATTAAACATCCGATATACTTTAAATACAGCAGGATATGGATGGATGAGTTTAAGCACCCGGGCGGCAGAATTACCGAAATGGCAAACACAAACAAGCTTATAAGATTTTATAAGGGCTGTGACTTTGGTAAAACCGGCTCAACAAACGAAGCGGGATATTGCTTAAGTGCATCGGCTCAGCGGGGTGACCTGAGGTTAATCGGAGTGGTAATCGGTGCCGAAAACAGTACCGCCAGGTTTGGAGAAACTTCCGGATTGTTTGACTGGGGTTTTGCCAATTTTGAGTGTAAGCGCCTGTTGGACATATCTAAACCGGTTGAGCAAACCTTAAAGGTTTCAAAATCAGGCGTTGACTCAATTAAAGTGCTGCCTGCAAGTGATTACAGTATATTAAGCAGAAAAGGCGAAAAATCAGATATAGAAATTACTTACGAATTACCGAACAGTGTTAGTGCGCCAATAAAGGCAGGAGCCGAAATAGGCCGGGCAAAGCTGGTAAAGGGCGGAGAAGTTGTTAAAGAAGTAGCGCTTATTGCCGGCGAAGATGCAGACGGATTAACATATTGGGAGACCGTAAAGGAAGCGCTTGGCGGCTGGAAAATTAAAAAGAATTAATAAAAAAACCACCATAATAGGTGGTTTTTGTTTTACAGGGTTAATGTTGTCATGCTCTCGGTAGTACGGTCGGTAGATGATTCTGTATCTGCCGAAACCGGTTGTGTCTGATTGTCCGGCTGACAGTCAAACACACATATAATTGCATCTAGTGTTTCGTTAAGTGAGGTGATAATAGTTAAACGGTTTTCGGCATGAGCTTTATACGCAAGAGTCTTTGCCTTTCTGTAGCCTTCAACCGTCTTGCTGTTTTGTTCGGCGTGAAGCGCTTCGCTGGCGGTCCTTAAGTCTCCTTTAGTCTGTCTAAGCTGGGTAGTCAGCTCGTTCAGCACTTTTACGTATCCGCTCAGTTCGGCAACCTGTTCATCGGACAGTCTGTGGCCCTTGCTCATGTTTTCCTCCAGTGCTCTGGTTGCCTGGGCTATCTTGTTTCCCAGTTTGCTGTAAGCCTGGTTTAATTCGGAATTAGCTTTGTTTGCAGAAAACGACCTGCTATTGTTAATTTGTGACCTGTTGTGGTTTTTGGTCTGGTTTGTTCTGCCCCTTGCTTCGTTGGTGGTTCTTTTCATTGTATCAATGTTGCTGGTAAATCGTCCGCTGCGCGGTCTGTCGTTTTTAATCTGCGGCTCTGCTGCAAGGTCACTTGCGGTAACTTCATTTGCGCTTACACTAACTGCGGCCCTGCCCGGTTTTTTTATTGGCTGTGCATCCGGAGCCGGAACAGAAACAGGAACAGTTTGCGGCATAACAGCATTTGGAACAACTCCGCCAACCATATTAGGTGCAGCAATCGGGTTAACGGTGTTTAGCCCGGCATTCGGAACAACCGCACCTGCTCCGCCCGCAAGCGGATTAACCATGCCCGCGGCTCCGCCCATCATGCCCGGAGCTGCAATTCCGCCGTTGTGTAAAAGCGGTTGAGAGGGCATTCCCATCATCGGCAGGTTAAAACTGTTTACATTGCTTATGCCATGCATGGTATTTGTGGTGTTTGCAAACCGGCTGCCTGCGGCTGCAGGGTTGTGATGTGCAATTGTTAGGGTATTGCCATTGCCGTAGTCCATGTTGTGGTGTTTGTTCATGTAGTCTGCCTCGCTCTGCATCTGGTTATAGTCACGGTAATATTCAGAGTTGTACGGAACAATTCTGGCATCGTGTCCGTTATGGTCCAGCATAAAGTCATGATTCAGCATAAGTTCGTTTTCCTGAACCATGTCCATTTCTTTAACCGTGTTGTTTAGCCGGTCTAAGCTGGCCTTAAAGTTTACATTGCTTGTAGCGGGTGTGTTCTGGCAGCCTGCAAATGCTGTGCACATAAGGGCAAAACCGATTGAAACTGCAATAATTTTTTTCATAAAAATCTCCTTATTTTATTTATAATCGGGTTTAGTGTTTGCAATATTGTCAAAAATATTACGAAATAAGGAGTGTAAATATTTGGTAGACGAACAAACAAAAAAAAGCTATCAGCAATACGTAGAAGCAAAAATCCCAAAAACCAAGGCCTGGCCAAGCCTTTTTCATGCGTTTTGGGTAGGCGGGCTTATCTGCTGTCTGGGGCAGCTCTTAATGGATTTGCTGCTGGAGTTTATGCCCGGCATGAGCAAGGCGGGGGCAGCTGCATGGATGCTGGTTGCGCTGATATTTCTGGCATCGTTTCTTACAGCAATCGGGGTGTTTGACCGGATAGGCGCCTTTGCGGGAGCCGGTACGTTTGTACCTATTACGGGTTTTAGCAACTCTATTACAAGCCCCGCTATGGAATTCAGGCACGAGGGGATTGTGTTTGGCATGACAGCCAAGATGTTTATAATAGCCGGCCCTGTGATAGTATTCGGTGTGGTAGGAAGTATTTTGGTTGGGTTAATCAGACTGCTGACCGGAAATTTGCTTTAGGAGATGAATATGAGTACAGAGAACAGCCAAACCATATTTTTCAAAAACGCTCCGCGGATTTTAGCCGGATATAGTGTGGTTGGGCCAAAAGAAGGGCAGGGCGCATTTAAAGATTATTATGATAAGATTCTGGATGGTGACCAGCTTAAAGAAAAAAGCTATGAACGGGCGGAGCGCCTGATTTTTGAAATGGTTATTGAAAACGCAATTAAAAAGGCCGGTTTAAAGGCGGGTGATATAAATGCACTGCTCAGCGGTGACCTGTTAAACCAAATAACTGCCTCAGGTTTTTGTGCGGCCAAGTTTGATATTCCATTTCTGGGCTTGTTTGGAGCCTGTGCCACTTTTACGGAGGCTATGGCGCTTGGGGCAGTGTTAATTGACGGCGGCTATATAAAGCACGCAGCGTGTGCTTCCGGCAGCCATTTCAGTTCGGTAGAGCGGCAATACAGGTTTCCGCTGGAGTTAGGAACGCAGCGCCCGCCGACCGCTCAATGGACAGTAACAGGCGCGGGCTGCAGCATATTGGGTGCAGGCGGAAAAGGGATAAAGGTTACAGCCGCCACTATGGGTAAAGTAATTGATTACGGAATTAAAGACGTAAACAATATGGGCGGTGCCATGGCGCCTGCTGCCATGAATACAATTGAAGCACATTTGCGTGATACGGGCAATAAACCGGATGACTATGACATGATTGTAACCGGTGACCTGGGCAAATTCGGCAGCCAAATGCTGCGGGAGCTTATGGATAACAAAGGAATAAAACTCGGCACAAACTACCATGATTGCGGCGCAATGATATTTACTAAAGGGCAGAAAGTGCTTCAGGGCGGCAGCGGAGCAGGCTGTGCTCCGGTAGTTTTTAATAGTTTTATATTAGAAAAAATGCGCAGGGAAAAACTGAAAAAGGTGCTGTTTATTGCAACCGGTGCGCTGCTTAGCACGGTATCTGCCCAGCAAGGGGATAGCATTCCTTGCATAGCTCATGCAATTTTAGTTGAAGGAGAATAGTATGTTAGACCCGATTCTGTATTTAAAAGTATTTGCCGTGGGCGGTCTGATTTGTTTAATCGGGCAGGTTCTAATTATTACCACTAAAATTACGCCCGCAAGGATATTGGTAGCCTTTGTGCTGGCGGGTGTTCTGCTGGAGGGCATTGGTGTTTACAAATATATTACCGAGTTTGCAGGCGCAGGGGCAATTGTTCCTATTGTTGGCTTTGGGGCCGCTATAGCCAAGGGTGCAATCGAAATGGGAGCGGCCGACGGAATTATGGGAGTGCTGGCCGGCGGGCTGGTTGCCACCGCTGCCGGTATTGCGGCCGCAGTTGGCTTTGCATTTGTGTTTGCGCTTATTTTTAAACCAAGAACCAAGAAATGTTAGGGCAAGAAGTAGCAGCGAAGCTGACAGGGTCTGTTAGGTGCCTTCGCAAATCACATCCCCCGTCACTTCGCTGCCACTTCTTGCTCAGACGAGGTTAATTATTAAGTGTTAAGTATTCAATGTTAAGTGTTCCCGCATATATTACTTCATGCAATGCTACGTTCCGAAAGCCAAAAAACACCGGCGCAGATTTCTAACATTTACAGCAATAGTTTTATTGCTGGTTGTTGGCGTTTTGTTTTTTATGGCCTACTATATAAACCCCATAATAGTTGCTATAAGCGAAGCACGGGTTAAGTCGTATACCGTGCGGGCGGTAAACGATGCTATTCAAACGGTGTTTCGCTCCAGCAACATATATGATGACCTGATTGAAATTTTGTACGATAACAACGGCGACATTTCGGCAATTCAAACCAAATCTGCCGCAATAAATTTTTTGAGCAAAGAGCTGGTTCGTGAGGCATTAAACAATGTGGAGGATATGGGCGCAAACGGGTTTGGTATACCCATAGGCTCTTTTACGGGAATGCCGATATTAGTGGGGCGGGGGCCTGAAGTAATTATCAGGCTTATACCTATAGGCTCGGTGCATTCAAACTTTATATCGCAGTTTGTGGCAGCAGGAATAAACCAGACAAACCACCGGATTTATCTCAACATGGAAACTCGTGTGAGTTTAATTCTGCCGGTTGTTCACCGGACCATAACATCTGTAGCAAACGTGTTAATCTGTGAAAGTATAATTATAGGCAAAGTGCCGCACGTGTATTTCAGCAGCAATAATCTAACTGAGATGCTGAACCTTGTTCCTCATTAAAATGATTGACTTTTATCCGTTAATATGCTACCATACAGGCACAACTAATCTAGAGGGGAGCCCGTGGCTGAGAGGCTTCATTTATTAACTTCCGTCCTAGAGTATAGGGGCGGGATTTTTTATTAAAGGAGACGAAACATGGAAAAACAATTAGAGAAAATTATGTCTGAAGCCGAAAAAGAGATTAGTGCGTGTGACAATAGTCAGGCGCTGATTCTGGCTTCGGCCAAGTTTGTAGGCAAACAAGGATTTATAACCAATCTCCTTAAGGGATTGAAAGATGTTGCGCAGGAACTTCGTCCTAAAACCGGCGCATTAATAAATGCAGCAAAACAACAAATAGAAAAACTTGTTGAGCAGCGGGCAAACGCGCTGGAAAATGCGCTTATAGCCAAAAAATTATCAGGCGAAAATGTTGATATAACCATTCCGGTAAAGCCCTATCCGTACGGTACCGAGCATCCGCTGATGCAGGTTTTGGGCGACATATGTGCATTTTTTGAAGGGCTGGGTTTTACAGTTAGCAGCGGTCCGGAAGTAGAGACTGATTATTACTGCTTTGAGGCGCTTAATATGCCCAAAGACCATCCCGCAAGAGATATGCAAGACACTTTTTATGTTAGCGAAGATGTTGTATTGCGTACCCACACCAGCAGCCAGCAAATAAGATACATGGAGGAGCACAAGCCGCCGCTTAAGCTTTGCTCGGTGGGCAGAGTGTATAGAGTGGACGAACTGGATGCCACGCACAGTTTTGCGTTTTATCAGGTAGAGGGGCTTGTGGTTGACGTTGGCATTACCATGGCCGACCTTAAAGGCACGATAGAGGCCTTGTTTAAGCACCTGTTTGGAGATAAGGTAAAAGTGCGTATGCGCCCCAGCTTTTTCCCATATACCGAGCCAAGCGCCGAGTTTGATGTGACCTGCCTGAAGTGCGGCGGTAAGGGATGCGGCGGATGCGGCGGCTCGGGCTGGATGGAGCTTGGCGGCAGTGGCATGGTGCATAGCCAAGTGTTGGAAAACTGCGGCATAGACAGCAAAAAATACAGCGGCTTTGCATTCGGCATGGGAATAGACAGGCTTGCAATGGTTAAATACGGCATTACGGATATCCGCGACCTGTACGAAAATGACATAAGATTACTAAAGCAGATTTAGAAAATTCCCCCTTGAGCCAAGGGGGTGGCGGCACAGCCGCCGGGGGTTGTGTTGAAATAGCAAAACACAACCCTCCCCGCCTGCGGCGGTACTCCCGCGGCTTATGGGAGAATTTAGGAGATAATCTTGCAATTGGATTAAACAAGAGTTTAAAAGAGCAGGAGCAATAAAGGAGAAACAAGTATGATAGTAACTTTAAACTGGTTAAAAGATTTTGTGGATATTAATCTTACGCCGGCCGAGCTTGCAAACAAGCTGACTATGGCGGGGTTTGAAGTGGAAAATATTACTGACTTAAGCCAAGGGCTAAGCCAGGTTTTTGTCGGCAAAATTACAGGAATCACCAAGCACCCAAACGCTGACAAGCTGCAAGTTTGTCAAATAGATTTTGGTGCATATAAAAAGCAAATTCTCACCGCTGCAACCAATGTTAAGGTTGGTCAGCTTGTACCTGCCGCGCTGGATGGCGCAAAACTGTGCAACGGGGTGGAGATTAAATCCTCGGTTATCCGCGGAATTGAGAGCCAGGGAATGCTATGCGGCGGCTCGGAAATAGGAGAAGAAGGAGACGACGGGATACTTGTTTTAAAGCCGGGCTTGGCCGAACTCGGAACTCCGATAGCGGACGCGCTGGGCAGAAATGATTGTGTGTTTGACATCAAGGTTTTAGCAAACCGCCCGGATTGCCAGAGTGTAATGGGCCTGGCGTATGAAATTGCCGCAATTACGGGCACTGGGTTTAAGGAGCCAAATCTAAGTTATAAGACAACAGAAACCGAAAAGCCGCTTAAGGTTGAAA
>Ga0123353_10001561_pt1 | contig 28101 bp, 22 predicted proteins | sample TergutLab28metaG_3_FD_92763 | JGI IMG/M metagenome (GOLD analysis project Ga0123353, IMG submission 92763) | Labiotermes labralis P3 segment gut microbial communities from Petit-Saut dam, French Guiana - Lab288 P3 | ecosystem: Host-associated > Arthropoda: Insects > Digestive system > Gut ...
ACTGCTTCCCGGCGCTGGCCCTGGGGCTGGAAAAGCCCGAGCCCGACATTATGCGCCAGAAGCCCCGCCGCGCCAGGGAGGGCATCTTCGCCGGCGGCATGGGCGTGGACTGCCTCTACCAGGGCGTGTTCGTCACCGTCATCACCATGGCGGCGTATTTCATCGGCGAGTTCCTGCAAAACGGCGTGTGGCGCTTCTCGAACATCACGGAGGCGGACGGCATGGAGGGCATGACCATGGCCTTCCTGACCATGAGCATGGCGGAGATCTTCCACTCCTTCAACATGCGCAGCCAGCGGGGCTCCATTTTCGCCATGTCGCGCAAGAGCGGGGCCAACTGGTGGCTATGGGGCTCGTTCGTAATCTCGCTGGCCCTGACGGGCGTGGTGGTTTCCGTGCCCTTCATGCAGAGGGCCTTCGGCTTTGCCACCACCTTCACCCTGGACGAATATCTCATTGCTATGGCGCTGGCGCTGGCCATCATCCCCATGGTGGAGGCCGTAAAGTTCTTCCAGCGCCTGGCTGCGAAGAAAAAATAAGAATTGGGAGAGGTTAGCATGAAAGCAAAGACAATCGTGCGCTTCGTGGCGCGGGCGCTCCCCGTGGGGGCGCTGTTCCTGCCGCTGGGCACCATAACCATCAAGTTCCTGGTTGAAAAAGCGACCCCATACAACATTGCCGGGTTCATCAAAATGCTGTTCGAGGACGGCAACGAGCTGTTTTTCAACATGCTGACCAGCGAGATCATGGACTCGGCCCGGCCCTGGATGTATGTGGCCGCCGCGGGGCTGGCGGCGGGCGTCCTCGCCGCCCTGGCGGGGCTTGCGCTGGCATATTGGGACAGCATCAAGGCGCTTGCGATCTCCGCCTGGGCGTATGCCGGCGGCGTGCTGGGCGCGGCCGCCATGGCGGTCGGGTTCACGATTTTCGGCACCACCATGGCCGGTGCGCTGATGAACATCGCGAGCACCTCGGTGAACTACGGCACCTATATTCTGCTGGGGCTGCTGCTGTGCAACCTGATTCACAGCCTCATCCAGCGGCGTGACGCCAGGGAGGCGGCGCGCCGCGCGGCCCTGGCGGCAAAAAAGCGCAAACGCAGGTAAATTTGAATTTTACACGTAGTTAGCTAACCGCTCGCAGATGGCAGTCGGGAGCGGTTAGCGCCTTTTATTGGCTATATGCAGAAATTTGATCTGAAGCCCCCTTGACGCGCAGGTGTTTTTTGGATATAATAGAAGCGGCGAAGGGAGGTGAGACGATGGCAGAAAAGATTCAGAATATCGCGAAGAATAAGAAGGCCTGGCACGAGTACTTCGTGCTGGAGGAATACGAGGCGGGCATAGAGCTGTGCGGCACGGAGGTCAAGTCCATCCGGCAGGGGAAGGTCAACCTGAAGGACAGCTGGTGCGGGGTGAAAAACGGCGAGATGTTCGTCAACGGCATGCACATCAGCCCCTACGAACAGGGCAATATTTTCAACCGCGACCCCTCGCGGCCGCGCCGCCTGCTGATGCACAAGCGCGAAATCATGCGGCTGTTCGGGGAGAGTAAGCAGCAGGGCTTGGCCATCGTCCCGCTGTCGCTTTATTTCAAAAACGGGCGCGCCAAGCTGCAGCTGGGGCTATGCAAGGGCAAGAAGCTCTACGACAAGCGCGAAGCCGCCGCCCAGCGCGACGCGAAACGGGATGTGGAGCGGGGCGCGCGCGGGGAGTGAGCATGAAACATTCTTCATGGTGACCAAAAAGTATCCTGAATTTGTCTGGGAGGATTTTGTATGATGAAGAAGTTGCTGGCGCTGTTGGCGGTCGTCGCAATGTTGTGTGTGGTTACGGGTATGGGGGCGCATGCCGCCACGCCGAAGGAAGAGGCCCGGGCGCTGGTAGAAGAAACGCTGCGCATTCTCCAAAGTAGGCGTTATACATATAGCAGTACGCACTGCCGGATTAACGTGGTAAATGGCAATCAGGCGGTTGAAGAATTCCGCGGTATATACAACTATCGTGACTACTATCCTTCCCTGAATAATATACTTTACAATCAATTGATGCGGCTGCATTATGGTAGCGTTGAGAGTGTTATTCACATGCCAGGACGGACGGTTCACTTCTATCCGGAACGGGGATTTTATTACGAGGAACCACGCGAAAATGAGCCGTATGTACCAGAGTTATTTGAATTTTGGTCTATAGAAAAGTTGCAGAAAGCCGACATGAATTCGCTCACGGCAGAGAGAGTAACAAAGGACGATATACAGTATCTCAAGGCAGCTGTGACGGCAGACGGGGTTGATTTTTATCTGTATTACCTGGAAGGCAAGCTTGCTCGGATTGAATTCACACACGCAGAATCTGATCACTTTTCGCAGCAAATTGATATGTGGGTCTCGCTTGAGCCAACAGTGGACGAAAGCCTTTTCAAGTTCCGAGGTATCAAGGCTCCCGAGCGGTTACTGCCGGATTATGAATGGATTCATGACTGGGCTAGGTATATCAATATTTATGCAAATACGGAGGATTTGAAAGCAATACCGGCGATACTTGCCGCCTATGGCAAAAGCCTCATCTGCCCGAAGGAGATTGATGCGATTTACCACGGGATTTACTTTGGGGATTCCGGGCCGGACATGTACCACGAGTATAAAATTGATCTGAAAAACAAACAGCTTTGGGAATACCGTTCATGGAATAATAACGATAACTTCGGCACCCCCCGTAACCCGGCAGCCGTAAACGAGGGTTTCAATTTTGTCCGCAATTTAGAGGGCGGAAAAGTAAAAGCCTTTCGGCGGCAGGCAAAATGGTACGGACTTGCGGTCTGGGAAGGCGATTATCCAGCAAGGTCAGGTCAGATACATGTAGAGGAAGGCTGGAAAATAACGATTGTCTATTCGGACGGGACAACGCAGATCAGTCGCGGCGATGTCAGCGTTACCCTCTTGCCTCTCACCTGGGATAAAATGTATGATGCTTTTGAAGTCCTGACCGGCGAAGATATTTTTTGCTACAAAAGATGGCATTTTTACCGACACTGAGGATTTTCGCCCTGAAAAGCGACTAACTATTTGGACAAGCTAAACTAAATTTGGAAAGGAAACCTGTACCATGAAAAAAATCCTGAGCATCCTCCTGGCCGCGCTGCTGCTTGGCGGCGTGATGAGCGTGGGCCTGAGCGCGGCCGCCGCGCCGGCGACACAGGCCGTGGACGACCAGCTGGTCAAATTTTTGGGCAGCGCCGACCTGAAGAACCTCACGAAGGATCAGATGAACCTCCTTGTTGAAATCCTGGGCTATCTGAAATTGCTGGGCTTCGACTACACAAAGCTTCTGGATGCGGTGAAGGACCAGTTGCCCATCGCTGCGAAGGCCGCGCTACACAAGGCCGGCCTGATGAGCTACCCCGTCTGGGAGCGCAATGTGTTCGTCAACCTCATCTTCAAATACCTGCTGTTCGGCTGGATTTGGATGTAGGAAGCAAAAATTCCCCTTGACCTTTCGCGAAAAACTGGCTATACTGATAAGGCGGCTGTCATGACGCCATGGTGGCATGAAAAGCCGCCCTATATGGGGCTGAAAGGATTTCGACGGGGACTTTGGTCCATGGCAAGCGAGCAGCGGCGCGGACCCGCTATACCAAGCCGTAGTTTAGAAATAAACGACAACGATTATCAACTCCTTGCCGCTTAACCTTAACCGGTAGCGGCCGTCCTGCCCGGGAGGCCTGCGGCCCGGGACCAGGGCGTCATTGAGCAGGGCACGTGCACGGGGCGTACGCCTTGGCCCCCGTCATGAAGATACACGGCTACCGTAACGCGCGGCCCTTCCATCCGGCAGCGCGTGAGGGGAATCGCCCGGGGCCCCCCGGGGAAGATGGAATACGCTCGTAGAAAACCATGGGGATGGGTTTTCGGACGCGGCTTCGACTGCCGCCAGCTCCACCAGCGTTCACGCATTTACTTTGTAGGTGCGTGAATTTTCATATTGACAAGCATTCTGTCTTATGTTACACTGCTATTTGGAGATTTAGACTTTTTAGGGAGAGGGTAGCATGGCCGAGAAAAAACCATTGAGAGACAGCGCTTTAGTTCTTATCGTGGTTCCTATCGTAGCCGCATTGATCGGATTGATCGGCACTCTTTTGGCAATTTATTTGCCCAGATCAAATAATGATCCACAACTAACAACCGTGGAAGAAATGACTACAGATTCCATTGGCGTTGGCGCGTTTGATTTAGAGGATGCATCAACAACGAGAACAATCACGATTGCGACGACGCGTTCAACAACCACGACAAAAGCAACAACACAGTCTTCCCTTGCAACCATGAGTGTGCCTGCTCAGATCAATATGAAAGTCGGCGAAACAAAAAAAATAGATGTGCAAAACCCACCGCCGGAAGGAGTTTTCTTTGTGGACGTTAGTGGCGGCAGTAGTCTTGGAGTAATTGATCTGGATGAAATGACTGGCGTTGTTACTGCCGTGAAAGCTGGCGTGGCAGAGGTGTACCTATCTTACCAAAGTGGAGATAAACGTGGATACAAAATCGGAGCATGTTTGGTTTTTGTCGAAGCATAAGCTTCAAGGAGATCCTCATTAAAAAATCAATATCTATATTGTTTGCATACATGATTATCCTCAGCCTCACAGTCTGCGGAGGAATGCTTTGGCAAGCCGGCCATACAAGGCCGAGATCGGCCCCGGCGCGGTGATCTACATGGCGAATAATATGCTGCCCCTGGACCGGAAAAACTGGTTTGTTCCGGCGTGGGCGCTGTGATGTGTTGAGAATAATTGCCGCCAGCCTATGATTCGCCCAACATTTTTGATAGACAACCGCACTGATTCGTGTTATACTAGCTAAACATGACGAATGGAAGGAAACAAAAATGAGTTTACTGTCATTGGCCGCGTGGGGCGTGCGCAAAATCGCTGTAAGGAGCGGCAAGAAAATGAAGAAGCAGGGGCCCGCCCCGGCGATTCCCGAAGCGAGCCCGGTGCGCCTGCGGGGCGAGGGTTTCACCGTAGGCTTCGCGCGGCACGAGACCATGCCCGACGACGTTCACGCCCAAAAGTATTGGATGGCGGGCTTCAAAACCGGCAACCGCGTGACCGGCGTGCATGACCCCATGACGGTCAGCGCGATGTGGATCGGCTGCGGCGGCATCGCCCGCGGCGAGAGCGGCATCCTTCTGGTGAGCGTGGATTGCATCGGCCTTTCGCGCTGCGAGGTGAACCGTGTGCGCGAGTCTTTGGCGGACTTCGCCCGGCAGGCCAACTGCGTATCCATCAATATCTCCTGCACGCACACGCACGCGGGGATCGACACGCTGGGCTACTGGGGCAAAGCGAACGTTGGCCCGATTCCCGGCGACGGCAAGGACCCCGCCTTCATGGACTTGCTTTTAGGGAGCATCCGCGACGCGTGCATCGAGGCGTTCGAGGCCCGGCGCGAAGGTAAGCTGTACATGGGCTCGGCGCGTGTGCCCGAGGCGGTGAGCGAAGGCCGGAAGCCCACGGCGCCCCGCGATGCGCTGGGCAGGATACGCTTCGTGCCCGGCGACGGCTCGGCGGAAACCTGGCTGCTGAACTTCGGGGCGCACCCGAACACCCTGGGCAAACAAAATACAAACGTAAGCGCGGACTATCCATATTTCCTGCGCAAGAAAATCAACGAAGCCAGAAAGACCAACGTGCTGTTCACCGCCGGGGCGATCGCTTCGATCAACGCGGGCGGGTATAACAGCGACGACAGGTTCGAACGCACGGCCCTGCAGGGAGAGACGCTGGCGGAGGCTGCGCTCGCCATCGACAACGACGAGCAGCTGGAGCCCGAGATCACCGTGCTGTGTCAGCCCTACTATTCGCCCATCGACAACAGCGTGCTCGCGCTTATGGGGCTCCTCAAGATCATCAACGCAGAAAAATATCCCTGGGGCCGCGGGGATCTAGGCGTCGCGCTGCAAAGCGAGCTGACCTACATCAGGCTCGGCAAACAGCCAATCCTGCTCCTCCCGGGCGAAATGAAGCCCGAGCTCGCCTACGGCGGCTACGCCCCTGCGGAAACGAGCGCGACCGGGCTAGGCGCGGAGATCAATCCGCCGCCTCTGTGCGAAATCGCGGGCGACGAAAACCTGCTTGTCTTCGGCGTGACGAACGACATGACGGGCTATATTATCGCGCCCAACGACTTTATGCTGCACGAGACCGAGCCCTACCTGGGCCAACGCAAGGACAGAAACGGCGTGAACCATTATCATGAAACAAATTCGCTGGGCTATTTGACGGCGGAAACGATTGCGGACACATTCAGCAAAATGATGGGGAAAGTATAGCCCAATCAATAGCCAGGAGGATCATCGCTGTGGATAGCCTGTCAATACCCAAAGGATATCTTTTGGATGGTTGTTGAGCTGATGTCCAATTGATATAATAATGATATCCAAAATTTGCTACATGCCATAAGCTACGTTTTCAGAGTTTCCCACAGCTCGGAATATGTAGCTTTTTCTTTTTGGGGCGCAGTTCGAAAAGGAGCGCCGAACAAATATCGGCAACAGAGCAAGAAAGCGCTTGCTATCGGCCCGGTTTTTTGATATAATACCCTTGAAATAAACGCAGGGAGGCAATGAGCTTGAAAGCAAAAACCACCGCGGTCATGATTACCGGCGGGCTGCTGCTGGCGGCGGCCTGCATAGCGGCGCGCGCCGCCGGACCCGGCGACGCCTTCGGCCTATCGCAGGACGGGGCGTCGGTCACAATCCAAAATGACCTTGTGACCTATGTGATCGCAAAAGAGGGCGCGATCGTCACGAGCATCGCCTCCAGGGCGGATGGCGCCGATATCATCAATAAGGAGGCGCCCGCCCCCGCCAGGGCCATGAATATCCCATCGGGGGCACAGGTGGCGCCTGTGAACGCCGCAGCCGAAACCCCTTCGCCTTTCTGCTATTTTTACACGGACGATATCACGGCGCGGGTGACGCCCGTTTCGGCGGCGCTCGAAGACGGCAAACTGCGCATCGGCTTTGCCGACGGCACAACGCTGGATTTCATCGTGGCGCCTAAGCCTGGGTATATCGCCTTCACCCTCGACAGCGATATCCCCGATAGATATACGGGCCTTGTGTTCGCCAATGCCGCCCTGGATTACGACCTCGGGGGCGGCGGCGGCACCTTCAGCGGCATCGGTTACGCGATGACCTGGAACGTGGACATGACCTACTACCCGGACGCGAAATCGAAGCACGTCATGGCCCGGGTGCTGAACAAAACCGGCGCGACCGACCGGGACGTGCGGGGTTCCAAATTCGCGGTGATTTACGCGCCGAAGAATCAACACCGCGAAATTATGCAGGCCGTCAACCGCGACATGGCGGACGGCGATATCGCGAAATCCATGGTGGGCGGGCCGTTCGCCATGGACAGCAAGGCGAATTACGGCGACTACATGATCGTCGGGAAGAGCGCCACGAAGCATGTCGCCGAATGGAAATCTATCGGTGAGACCTACGGCATCGACCAGATCTCCTTCCACCAGGGCGGCGGGACGTTCATCCAGGGCTCCATGCGCTTCACGGAGCAGAAAAACACGGAGGATTTCCGGCGGAATGTCGCCGAGCCACTGAAGGAGGCCGGCATACAATCGGGCTTCCACACCTACGCGCATTTCATCAGCACGAAGGACGAGGACCTTCTGACCGATCCCAAGTGGCAGCAGCAGCTGGACGTGCGGGAGACCTTCACGCTCAAAGAGGATGTCTCGCGCTCGGCCAAAACCCTGCCCACGGCGGAGAGCACGGCGGAGGTCTCCATGAAGACAGGCTTCTTCGACGCCAACACGGTGTATGTCCTGGTGGACCAGGAGATCATGAAGTATAAGCAGGTGGGGGCGAGCTCCTTTGAGGTGGAGCGCGGCCAATGCGGCACGAAAAAAGCGCCGCACGCGGCCGGGGCCGAGATCCGGCACCTGGGCGGCGTGTTCGGCATGTTTTCCCCGGACCTGGATTCCGAGCTCTTTTTGCAGGTGGCCCGCTGGACGGCCCAGGCCTACAACGAGGGCGGCTTCGAGATGATCTACCTGGACGCCCTGGACGGGCTGTGGATGCAGAGGCCGGAGGAGGCCTGGTATTACAGCGCGAAGTTCACCACCGAGATCATGAAGCACTGCGACATCGACCCCATCATGGAGTGCTCCGCTATGACCCCGGGCTTCTGGATTTCACGCTCGCGCATGGGCGCGTGGGACTACCCCACCGCCGGGTACAAGGAGTTCAACAGGTCGCATGTCCTGGCCAACCTGGAATTCGTGGACTCCTACCTGCCTACCACGCTGGGCTGGTACCACATGTTCCCCTCCAAGGACAACACGGCCAACCGGTTCCAATATTTCGACGACATCGACCACCTGGGCTCCCTGAGCGTCGCTTACGACATGGGGATGGTCTTCAACCCGGAACCGAACATGGGCTCCACCGAAGCATATAAGCGCAACGGCAGGAGATTCGCCGATATTTATAGCCCGCTGCGTAAAAGCGGCTATTTCAGCGAAGAGGCCAAGGCGCGGGTCAGGGATAACCCGGACAGGGAATACGCGGTGGCCGAAACGAGCCCGGGGCAATGGGCCTTCGTAGAGAAAAAGTACATACGCGCTAAGCTGTACGACATCAATGTGCCGGGGCGCTCCGCCATCGCCGCGGAAAACCCATTTGAGGCGCAAAAGCCCTTCATCCGCATCGAAGGCCATCTGTCTTCGGGGGCCGCCGAAGGCACGGTGCTGCTGCCCCTCGATGCTGAGACTGACCTGAAAGGCCAGACCCTCAATGCGGCGCTCGAAGCCGACCTCAGTGATGCGCGCGCTTTGCGGGTGAATGTGAAGGGCAACAACTCAGACGACGCGGCCTGCATCCGGCTGACCAGTATGTCGGGCTCGCTGGGCACGCCCTCGGTTTCGGACTATCTCATCCGGCTGGGCTTCGAGGGTACGCGGGAATTCGTTTTGGCGGAGCCCGACAACGGCAGCCTCGGCGATCTGGACTTCCCCGGCAAGACCGATTCGCTGTACAGCTATTACCGCGAGGATTTTGTCTTCGAACGCGTTACGGAGATCCAGGTATATCTGTCGGGTGAATGCGAGGGCGTGAGAATGTCCGACATCGTCGCCGCGGCGCATGTGAGCAACGCGATTCAGACGCCCACCATCTTTTTCGGGGATACTTCGATCGCCTTCCACACAAGTGTAGGCGAGAACGAATTTCTCGAGTACTTCCCCGGCGGCGGGACGGCCACGAAATATGACGGCGAGGGCAAGGCCGAAACGGTTGCCATCAACATTTTTGGCGAGGAACTGCCGGATATTCCTACAGGGGAATTTGAGGTGGGCGTTGTCTGCGAAAACGCGTTTTCGACAGAGGCGCCGGTGCGCGCGACAGTCACGCTGGGGTTCTCCGAGGCGCCGGGACTGAGCGAGCCTGATGAAGCGCCGGGGGCTGCCGCGGCGCCCAAGCCCGGCGTGGATTGGGAAATCCTGCTGGCGGCGGGCGGCGGTTTGCTGCTGGCCGGGGGCGCGGTTTTCGCGGCGCTGCGCAGAAAACAGAGAAAAGCAGCCAAATAATTCGAGGAGGAACCATAATGATACATTTCAACAGGGATGAACTACGCGACAAAATCTCCGCCTGCTGGCTAGGCAAGAATATCGGCGGCACGCTGGGCACGCCATACGAGGGCAAAACCGGGCTAAACGACATCCAGGGCTTTGCCACCAAGCCCGGCAAGCCCCTGCCCAACGACGACCTGGACCTACAGCTCATCTGGCTGAAGGCCATGCGCGAGGTGGGGCCCAAGGCGCTGAACGCCAAAATCCTGGGTGAATACTGGATCGACTACATCACACCCTTCTGGAACGAATACGGCAACGGAAAGGCCAACATGATGGCGGGGCTGCTGCCGCCCATGTCGGGCCAGTATCGCAACGGCTGGAAGGACTCCAACGGCGCGTGGATACGCACCGAAATCTGGGCCTGCCTCTACCCCGGCCTGGTGGAGGAGGCCATCCGGTTCGCTTTCGAGGACGCCTGCGTGGACCACGGCTTCGGCGAGGGCAGCTACGCCGCCATCTTCATCGCCGCCATCGAAAGCGCCGCCTTCGTGATACAGGATTTGCGCACGCTGATCCGCATCGGCCTGTCGAAGATTCCGCCGGACTGCCGGGTGGCAAGGAGCGTCAACATCGTCCTGGATGCCTTTGACAGGGGCCTGGACTGGAAGGGGGCCCACAAGCTGGTGACGGACGACAGCCTGGCCGATTTGGGGTATTTCCAGGCGCCCGCGAATGTGGCCTATGTCATCCTGGGCCTGCTGTACGGCGGCGGGGATTTCAAGAAAACCCTGATCCTGGCCGTCAACTGCGCGGACGATACCGACTGCACCGCCGCCACGGCCGGCTCCATCCTGGGGCTTACCCACGGCATGAAGGCCATCCCCGCGGACTGGCAGGCGCACATCGGCGATGAGATTATCACGATTTCCATCTCACGGGGGCAGACATGGGTGCCCAAGACCTGCGCCGAACTGACGGACGAGGTCATGGACACCCTGCCGCTGACCCTTTTCAAAAGTAAGGTGAAGCTGACCGACGGCGAGGCCGACCTTTCGGGGGTTCAGCCAGGGGACTACGAAGGGGCTTCCTTTTGCGAGAGGATGTTCAGCCGTTCGCCCTGGTCCTTTGAGATGGATCTGGTTTACGCCACAGCCCTGGTCGAGCTTGATGGCCCGCCGGAGATCGCGCCGGGCGGCTCCATTGGCGTAAAAATCACCCTGCGTGGCAAAACCGGGATGCAAAAGCATGTCGGCCTGCGGTGGATTTTGCCCGAAGGCTGGCGGGCGGAGGGTGGCAGCTTGCATTTCCCGCTGCTGACAGCGCCCGGGAAAGGCCCCTGCGCTTCGGAGAGCTTTACTGTCTTCGCGGATGGGAATGTGGCCGCGAAGAACCGGCTCATCCTGGAGCTTGCCTGCCAGGGCCGCCCGCATGTGGGCCTGGTGCCCATCCTGCTTTTCGGTTAAGCCTGTGTTGCTATCCCCGCCGCGTCGGCAAAGCCAACCTTGGAGATCACGGGCAGGCTGGTGTTTATTTTGTAAAGAATGATTGCGAGGCCATCCTGCTCGCCGATGCACAGGCAGGAGCTCCCCGCGAACAATTTGCCGACCACCTGGGATTTCGCGCTGTCGGCGTAGACGGGTATCGCGCTGGATGCTGCGTTTTGGTAGATTTTTTTCATGTTTGAAACAATCCTTTCTTTTTTGGTCCTGTGCATCTATCATAGCAATTGCACCACTTTAAAACAACACCCTAAAGGGTGAAAAGTTCCAATTTGAATGGAAATATATGTAAAACGCAAAAGGTGTGGCGGGCGGCTCTTTCATGCGCCACCCGCCTTGTTTTTCACCTTTGACGTCCTTTTTTTCAGCCGTCCTGGTTTTTTACGTCCTGCATATTGGCTTCCTTTATTTTTCACAAAGCTTTGTGTATCCTGTGTATATAGCATACCAGGTTCCGGCACTTTGCAACACACCCCAAAGGGTGAAAAAGAGCAAAATTTTCAAAGGTTGCCGCGTTGCGCATGTTATGCTTGACAACCTGCAAAGAGCGCGTTATACTATATCAGGAAAGGGCGTGGCAGAAAAAGGACGCTCAACAGAAATATGAAGTAAAAAAAGGGGAACGCAAACATGAAAACAGGGAAAATTCTCAAAGCGTTGTTGCTAGCGGTGTTGATCATGTGGTTGGCAGCTATCATGCCCTATGCGGCCTTGTACAAGGGGAGAACACTCCAGCGATTGTACGGGACACTGGGGAGCAGCACCAGGGGCAGTGAGGCCATTCAGGCGCGCATACGCGGGAATGTGCTGACGATCGACGTGTACGTAAACTTCAGGGGCGCCTACAACGCGCCGCTGGGCGGTGAGACCTGCGCCGCGCTGGCCATGCGGGGGTTCAGGCTCTGGGAGGGCGCCTATGAGGGCAGCCGCTGGGATTTTGGGCCGGGCGTATCGTTTAGCGTAGAGCTCAATATCCATGACATCTACAACGGCGCGGGCGCGCGCGGCGGCCAGAACTATTTTGATTTCGTCTGCATAAGCGGGAGTGGCCGCGGCTGCACCTTCTATGGCGTGGGCTATTACAATCGGGAGCTGCTGGGAACCTATGGGGGCGCGATTCCTGACGAGAGCTATACCAACGGGACCATCATCATGTACGGCGGGCTGAAGGGCCCCTATACCGCCAATCAATATGCCAAGGTGAGCGCCCACGAATTCGGCCATGTGCTGGGCCTGGGCGACGCCTACAGAAAAGGGATTCCCTCCACGGCGGAATGCCCCCAGGGCGAGTACTATATGGAAGGGGACATTATGGGCACCCATGGGTATGTGACGCCCAATAATATCGAAATGATGCTCGAGGCCTACCGCACCGGGCAGTATCAGGCATATGTCAACAGCGGCATATTTGAGATCAAGTCCAGAGCAATCAGAAGCTATTAAACTTAAAGAAGGAGCAGATATTATGCAGCGTTTTCGCCGATCCCTTGCCATGGCCCTGGCGGCTGTCCTGCTTTTGGCCTGCTTTGGCCTGGGCGTATCCGCCGCCGATGCCGGCTTCACTATCACAAACCCCTACGCCGGGGTGGACTGGGGGGCCTACAGCCCCTACCGCGGCAACCTGCACACGCACTCCACACTTTCCGACGGCGGCACCAATTTTTCCGACATGGTGGAGCGCCACTACGAGCTGGGCTACGACTTCCTGGCCATGACGGACCACGGCACGGTGGACCGCAGCTGGACGCGGCTGAACAGCGCGTGGCTGATCCAGACCGCGCTCAATCTGGGCAAGGGCGGCGGGCGCGAGTCAACCCCCCTCACCGAGGCGCGCTGGCAGGCGCTCTCAACCGGTGCGGACCGCAATGGGCGGGGCATGCTGCGGGTGCCCTTCGGCATTGAGCAAAACCCGACCTCCCTCAACAACGCCCATGTGGGCAGCTGGTTCGCGGATTTTGGCCATGGCTTGCTGGGCGGCACCAGCGACTACGAGACCCCGGTGCGCGGGGTGAACAAAGCGGGCGGCCTGTGCGTGCTCAACCACGTGGGGCGGTACACAAGCCAGGACGGCAAACCGGCCGCGGACGCCTACGAGGGCTTTTGGAACACGTATTATATATTTAAGATCCAGCGGCTGCTGGAGAAATACCCGGCGCTGCTGGGGATCGACGTCAACTCGAAACGGGACGGCGAAACCCGCAACGACCGCAAGCTGTGGGATAAGCTGCTGATGAATCTTGCCCCGGCGGGCCGCAATGTTTTGGGCCTGGCCACCAGCGACACGCACGGTTTGGACGGCGTGGACACCGGCTTTATATGGGCGCTCATGCCGGAAAACACCGTGGACAATCTGAAGGCCTGCCTGAAATCCGGCGCGTTTTTCGCGGCCGCACACGACATCAAGAATCCCGCTGAGCTGAAGCAATGGGCGCAGGAGACGGGGCTCCCCCTGGGCGATGCGTGGCGAGCCGCCCCGGAGGCCCTCGAGCCTATGATTACGAGCATCACGGCACAGGCCGGCGTGATCACGGTGGAAACCGAAAACGACCTGGCCATACACTGGGTTTCCGACGGAAAGGTAGTCGCCACGGGGGATTCCATCACCCTGGATGGCTGCGAAGCCTTAGGCGCCTATGTGCGCGCGGAGGTGTTCGGCCAGGGCGGCGTGCTGTATACCCAGCCCTTCTTGCTGCAATACGACGGCATGCCGAAGGGCAGCCCAGTGCCCTGGTATTTCGTTGATCTCGGCGGAATTCTGGCGGTGTTCCGTAGGATTGCGCTGTTGTTCATGTAGAGGTATGCAGGGGCAGCAGACAGCGCAAGCGTATTCTTTCGGAAGGGCCATTCCATTTGATATGGGGCCAACCCTTGCTGTAAAGGGTTGGCCCTGTTTTATTGGCAGGCAAAAAGTACTTGCAATTCCCCCCTGCTGGGAGTATAATTAAACTGTACTATTCTAATTAAAAAAATGCTGGGTGGATGAACATGAGTAAGCAATTGCAGATCCGGATTTATCCCAATGGGGAGATCGAGGCGAAAACCCTGGGCATCAAAGGCGAAAAATGCACCGGGTATATTCCAACCCTGGAGGCGCTTTTGCAGGCCCGCACGGTGGAAAGCGCTTTTACCGAGGAGTATTACCAGACTGAGGTGCATCTGACCGAAGAGCAGACCATCCAACAGAAGGTGGGGTGACAATATGGCTATTACCAATAAGGGGCGGGGTTGGGAGTTGGCGAACTCCCTTTGGCTTATTCTCGCCGCGATTCCCTACTGCGCCTGGATTTATTTCCTGGTCATCGGGAGCAAGGCCAAACAGCTGAAATGGGTGCTGTTCGGGGCCCTGCATCTTGCCGTGCAGACAGGGCTGCTGATTGGGTGTATTTTCGGCGGTAAGCCCCTGTCTGGTGTTTTTATTGCCCTGCTCGTGCTGTACTGGCCGGCCTCCATGGTGCACGCGTTTTTGACCCGCAAGGAGTTCTTGCTCCGGTGGGAGGTGGTCGTGGCCAACAAGGACGCAAAGGATAAGGAGTACCGCCAGAAGATTCTGGGCGACTATGTCCCGCCGCCGCCGCGGCCGGAAAGCACGCCCAAAGCCAGAGTCAACCTCAACACGGCAACTGAGCAGGAATTGTCCTCCCTGCCCGGGGTCAGCGTGGCAATGGCCAAGCGGGCGCTGGAGGCGCGCGCGCAAAGCGGCTTTGCCTCGGCGCGGGATTTCAACCAGCGGCTGGGCCTGATGCCGCACTTTGCGGCGCAGATCGAGGCCCTGGCCTATGCCGAACCTGTGCCGATGCCTCTGCCAGACAAGCCGCCGTCGCCGCAGTCCGCGGGGCCCGGGCGAGTGATAGATTTTTAACGAGGAACCCCATGAAAAAACGATGCGCCCTGCTGTGCCTGCTGGTGATACTTATTCTTGCTTTCGCCCCTGCCGCCATGGGGACGATGGTGCGGGAACTCATGCTGCCTTTGAGCTTCGGAACCGTAACCGGTACATACACGGGGGAAATGAAGGACGATTTACCCCATGGCTACGGAATTTTTATCGCGGAGGGCTGGTATTATGCCGGAATGTTTGAGGCCGGTCATTTCTGCGGCGAGGGGTTGCTTGTGCGCGAAGACGGCGGGGAGGAAAGCGGCGTTTATGACAATGACGTTCTCAACGGCTACGGGACGATCTCCAAAGACGGCAAGGTGCTGCAGGAGGGGATCTTTCTGGCCGGGGTATATATGGATACCACCACCGGCCCGGAGGAACCGGCCGCCAATATGACCACCGCCGTGGCTGCGGCCAGCCCCAGTTATGCCAACAGCGCACAGCCCGAGCCCGAGGGATTATCCGGCGGCGTGATTTTCTTTTTGATTCTGCTCATGGTCGGGGGCACGGCCGCGGCGGTGTTTGGCCTGACCAGAATGAGCAGGCTGCTGGCCAGGGAGGAGGCCGCCGCCAGCCGTCAGGCCGCAGCCGCGCCAAAGCCGCAGCCGCGGAAAATCAATCTCAACACAGCAAGCGAGCAGGAGCTGATTGCCCTGCCGGGGGTCAGCGAGATAACGGCCAAACGGGCGATTGTGACGCGCGCGCAAAGGGCCTTCGCATCGGTGCAGGATTTCAATCAGCGGCTGGGCCTGACGCCGCACTGCGCGGCGCAGATTGAAAAGCAGGCCTTCGCGGAGCCTGCCGCGCCGCAAAAGATAGAGCTCAACACAGCAACCGAACAGGCGTTGTCCTCCCTGCCGGGGGTCAGCGCGGCGATGGCCGAGCGGGCGATCAGAATGCGCAGGCAAAGGGCCTTTGTGTCAGCGCAGGATTTTAGCCAGCGGTTGGGGATCCTGCCATACTATACACAGCGGATCGAAAAGCTGATCTATTTCAAGCCCTCCGCGCCGCAGCAGACGGTCCCGCTGCCCTTGCAGGATTTTCCCACGCGGGTGCCCCATGTTTCCCCGCAGGGCCCCCCCACGCAGCCTTCTGCGCCCAGACCGGCGCAGCAAATGATAAATCTCAACACGGCCACCGAGCAGGAGCTGGATACCTTGCCCGGCATCGGCGTAGTGCTGGCAAAGCGGGCGATCGAGATGCGCGCGCAAAGCCCCTTTGCGTCGGTGCAGGATTTCAATCAACGGCTGGGTTTGGTGTTGGTGCCGCATTTCGCGGTGCAGATTGAAAAGCTGGCCTTTGCCGAACCGGCCGCGCCGCAACCGCAGCCGCAGTCCCCGTGGGCAAGCACAGGGCGGGTGGTGGATATCTAGATGGGAGGCCCCATGAAAAAGCGATGCGCCTTGCTGTGCCTGCTGCTGGTATTTCCCTTTGCCTTTGCGTTTTCCGCCGCCGCGGAAACGGTTGAAGGCAGGAAGATTACGCTTGCGCTATCCTTTGGGGAGAGGACCGGTATCTACACGGGTGGATGGGAAAACGGCTTGCCCAACGGCATGGGGAAATTCTCATCGGAAAACGAAGATGGCGACAAGTGGTATTACGAGGGCGAATTCGTGGACGGCCATTTACATGGCGAGGGAAGGTGTGTTTGGGATAACGGCCAGGAAATGGCCGGCCATTTTGAAAATGACGCCCTGAACGGCTACGGGAAAGAATACCAGGATGGCCGACTGGTTTACGAGGGGGATTGGGTGAATGGGATATATCACGGCCAGGGAAAGGCATATAACAAAGATGGCCAGCTGGTCTATGAGGGGGAACTCGTGGACGGACACTGCAGCGGCTACGGGAAAGGATATAGCGACGGGGATTCCTATGAAGGGTATTGGCTGAACGACACGTTTCACGGCCAGGGCAAGCTCTATCGGGACGGTTATCTGGCGTTTGAGGGGGAGTACGTGAAAGGAAAGATGAGCGGCCAGGGAAAGGTATATTTCAAAGACGGCCAGCTGAGCTATGAGGGGGAACTCGTAGACGGATGCTGCAGCGGTTACGGAAAAGCGTACCAGGACGGGCAGTTGGTCTATGAAGGGAATTGGGCGGACAACAAAATGCATGGCCAGGGTACGCTCTACCAAAATGGCGAGTTGTTTTATAAGGGCATTTTTGCCGATGGAAAACCTGCCGAGCAAAATGCAGGCACAAATAATAACGCGAACAGGATTGTCACGATTGTTTTTGTTACGTTCATATCGACAGCTCTCTTTATCTTTATTATCGCGCTCATTGTATCCGTAGCGGCCCGCCGCAGACGGGAGGCGGCGCGGGCGCAAACCGCTTCTATACCCGCCTGTGTGCGGGAAGCGCCTGCGCGGGGGCCTTCCGCGCCCAAGCCGGCACCGGGCAGAATCAACCTCAATACAGCCCTCCAGCAGGAGCTGGAAGCCCTACCCGGCGTCGGTGCGGTGCTGGCCAAACGGGCGCTTGAAATGCGTGCGCAATGCGTCTTTCTATCGGCACAGGATTTCAACCAACGGCTGGGTTTAGCGCCACATTTTGCGGCGCAGATTGAAAAGCTGGCCTTTGCCGGGCCCGACCCCTCTCAGCAGCAGCCCCCGTGGGAAAACAAAGGACGGGTGGTGGATATCTAGATGCGCATACAGATTCACCGCCTGCTGGAGCGCACCGCCATGGCAGGGCCGGGGCAGCGGTTCTGCATCTGGGTACAGGGCTGCAGCCGCCACTGCGAGGGCTGCATGGCAAGGGAAACCTGGCCGCCGCAGGGTGGGACCCCGATGGATACCGATGCGCTGTTCGCGCGGATCGTAAAAGCCGATATCGAGGGCATCACATTTTTGGGCGGCGAGCCCTTCGGGCAGGCAAAGGCGGCCGCGGCGCTGGCCGGGCAGGCGCGGGCCGCGGGGCTTTCGGTGGTCACGTTCACGGGCTTCACCTATGAGGAGCTCCTGGCCAGCGGGGAAGCCCGTGCCCTGCGACTGCTGGACGCCACGGATCTGCTCATCGACGGCCCGTACATACAGGCGCAGTCCGACCTCAGCCGCCCCTGGGTGGGTTCTGCCAACCAGCGCTACCGGTTCCTGACAGGGCGATACAACGAGAACGATTTGGCAACTCCCAACCGTATTGAAGTGCGCATTGCCCGCGACGGCACGGCATTGGTCAACGGTATGGGCGATTTTTCGGAAATCAAAACATTATTGTAACGGAGGGCACCGGCATGACTGAAAACAGGGAGCTTCTGGAAAAACTGGGGATCCTGCTCAAGGCCCGCTTCCCCTTTATCTTCATACCCACGTTTGAGGAGGAGCGCGCCATCAACATGGTGTACTCCGTGGCCCACGACCCCGAGCTCATCAAGACGCTGCGCAAGGTGTATACCTGGACGCAGACCACCGGCTGGATCGACGAAAACGGCACGCTCATCAAATCCACCGGCGACCCGATCGCGGCCATCCAGTCGATCCTTGCCATCAACGAGCACGCCGTGTTCATCTTCAAGGATTTCCACCCCTTCCTCAACGGGCGCAACGGCCCGGATTTCAAGGCGGTGCGCAAGCTGCGGGACATCATCCCGAACCTGAAGAACGGCGCGGCGCGCAAGAACGTGATCTTCGTTTCGCCGGAGCTGCACATCCCCGAGGACATGCAGAAGGAGATCACGGTGCTGGAATTTCCCCTGCCCACCGTGGACGAGATCAAGGAAAAGCTCAACGAAATCCTCTCCGCCAACGCCGCCGTAGCCAGCGACCTCACGGAGGAGGAGAAGGAGAAACTTTCCAAGGCCGCGTTGGGCCTGACCCTGCAGGAGGCGGAAAATGCCTTCGCCCGCGCCATGGTGGAGGGCGGCAGGATCGACATCACCGACATCGAGGTCATCTTCGACGAGAAAAACCAGGTTATCCGCAAGACCGGCATCCTGGAATTCGTCAAAAGCGACCTGCTGCTCAGCGACATCGGCGGGCTGGAAAACCTCAAGCGCTGGCTGCAAAAGCGCAACAACACCTGGCTGGATTCCGCCCGCAGGTATAATATCCCCGCGCCCAAGGGCGTGCTGATCACCGGCGTGCCCGGCTGCGGGAAGAGCCTGACCGCCAAGGCGATGAGCGCCATCTGGCAGCTGCCCCTGCTGAGCCTGGACATGGGCAGGATCTTCAGCGGCGTGGTGGGCAGCTCGGAGGAGAATATGCGCCGCGCCATCCGCACGGCCGAGGCGGTGGCGCCCTCTATCCTCTGGGTGGATGAGATCGAAAAGGGCCTGGCCGGCCACAGCGGGACCGGCGATAGCGGCACGAGCTCCCGGGTGTTCGGCACCTTTTTGACCTGGATGCAGGACAAAACCGCGCCGGTGTTCGTCATAGCCACCGCCAACAACATCTCGAACCTGCCGCCTGAGCTGCTGCGCAAGGGCCGCTTCGACGAAATCTTCTTCGTGGACCTGCCCACGAAGCGCGAGCGCCGGGACATCTTCGGGCTCCACCTGAAAAAGCGCCTGAACGAGGACATCGCCGCGGACATCCTGTTCGGCGAAGAGGTCAACCCGAGGCTGCTGGACCAGCTGGCGGACAACACGGAGGGCTTTGTGGGCGCGGAGATCGAGCAGGTGGTCATCGCCGCCCTGTACGAGGCGTTCTTCGAGCACCGCACCCTACAGGCCAGCGACCTGCTCGAGGTGATCGGCCACATGATCCCCCTTTCGGTCACCCAAAGCGAGCAGATCAAAATGCTGCGCGACTGGGCCAACGTGCGGGCCGTGGCCGCCACCACCAAGGAGGACCTTGTCGATTACTCCACCGAGGCCACCAGCGACGATATCACCGGCAGCCGCGGCGGGCGGGTGATCGATTTTTAGGGGTCGTCCACAACTTTTTTAGGAGGAAAAGCATGAAAAAGCGACTTGCCGTACTATGCCTGCTGCCCGTATTCCTCTTTGCCCTTGCCTTTTCTGTCGCCGCGGAGGAGGTGAAGGACAGGGAGATCACGCTGGATTTGTCGGTTGGGAAGAGAACTGGCGTCTATTCCGGCGGGTGGGAAAATAATCTGCCCAACGGCACGGGGAAATTTTCGTCCGAAAACGATGAAGGCGAAAAGTGGTATTACGAGGGTGAATTCGTGGCCGGCCATTTTCAGGGAGAGGGGAAGTGTGTTTGGGAAATCGGCCAGGAAATGATCGGCCATTTTGAGAATGACGTCCTGAACGGCTATGGAAAAAAACTCATGAACGGCCAGCTGGAGTATGAGGGGGAGTGGCTGAACGGGTCAAAGAGCGGGAATGGGACCTACTATGCCAATGGGGTAGTGATCAAAATTGACAGCAAAGTTTCAGTAAATGGCGGTTCCCCGGAGGTAAGCGCCACAACCCCTGTGGTAAGCGCCGCAGCCCCCACAACAAGCGTTACCGCCCCCGAGCCAAGCGGCCCCAACGCGTATTCTGTCATGATCGCCCTCATCATCGCCGTTGCGGTGATTGCGATAGCAATCCCGGTGAGCATCGTATTGCTGCGCAAATCCCGCGGCAAAGGCAAGAAAGAAAGGCGAACAGACCCGCCGGTCTCTCCCGCGCCAGCCGCCCCGCCGCAAAAGCGCAACCTCAACATAGCCACAGAGCAGGGGTTGGCCGCGCTGCCCGGCGTGGATGTGGCAGCCAAGCCCCAGCCGCCGCCCACAGCGCCTGTGAACCCAGGGCGTGTGGTCGATATCTAACAACTATTTTAATTATAAGGAAGGAAAGAGGACATGTCTATCTCGATTTTACTGGTCCCCCTTGCCATTGGAATTGCCGCCACCGTGGCCAGCGCTTCTGCGGCGACCGCCTCCGCGGTAAAGCAATCGCAAAAGCAAGCGCCCGCAGGCCAGCCGATCCACCAGCTCACCCCGATGAAGACCATTTTCACCGACACGGCGCTCCTGGAGCAAACGCTGCGGGAACACGGGCTTCCCGTGACGGTGGTTTCCGGAAACCGGCTACGCTGCCAGGTGGGGGGCGGGCAGCTGGAATACCACCGCCAAACAGCGGAGGAGCCCTTTTACGTCACTGTCAGCGGCGTGGGGGACCTGCGCCGCTTTGCCGCCGAAATGGAGTGCTTTACACAGGAGTACCGGCAAAACGTGCAATCTTATACCTACAACAAGCTGATGGAAAATCTGGGCGAAAGCCAGATGCGCATCGCTGAAGAGACAGTGATGGACGATAATTCTATTTTGCTGACAATCGATATTACCTGACAGCTGTTTGCCAGTTAAAAGCAAAAGCCGCAAAGTCCGATGTCGGACCTTGCGGCTTTCATTTGGTTTTGGTTTTTCAGCCCGGCCGGATTACACTTCTTCTTCCCTGCGCCTGCGCCCGAGAACCGCCAGCCCGGCGGCGCTGAGCAGCATCGGCAGCGTCAGCAGCCAGATGGCGTTGGAATCGCCCGTTTTGGGGTTGGCCGCGGCGGGCGGCGCCGGCGGCTGCCAGGTGTTGGTGATATCCCACCCGTTGATCTCCTTTTCGTAGCCCGGGACCTCCTTCTCGTCCACGGTGTAGACGATCTCCCTGCCCTGCGCGTCATATTTGCTCAGCCGGAAGGTCCAGCGCCAGTTGTCCCGGGCGGTGATAGATTTCTCGACGGCCGTCTTGCCGTCCGCCAGGACAAGAACGATGATCTCCTTCGGGATATCGGCGGGGTTGTTTTCCCCGTGCTCCCAGGTTTTCTGGCCGCAGACGGTCACTTTTTCCCCGAACACGCGCGGCTTGCATGGGAGCAATGGGATCGGGATGACGATCGGAATCGGAATCGGGATTGGGAAGGGAAGTATGGGCGGCAGGGTAATCGGGCAACCGGATTTGGCATAGCGGTTGGTGAACACGGCAGCGTCGCATACGCGGCCCTCTTTGGTCCAGACGTAGGATTGAATGACGAGCGCGTTGTTGCTTTCGCCTACGGTGACCGTAAGGGTATATTCGCTGGTGTCGTAGATATAGCCCTGCGCGCCAGTGTTCAGCTCGCTGAAGGTGTAGACATAGACGCCTGCCTGGGTACAGACTACATCGCCGAATTCCACCGAGCCCGCGCCGAGGATCTCCACTGTCTTGATGCTGCCGGAGGAACCGGCAGGCATGGGCGCGCCGTCCTGGGCGGTCATGCGGAAGCGGAACAGCTGCGGCTCCGTGGGCCTGTCGCCCTCGACGATTTTCTGCACAGGCGGGTCGAAGATGGCCGGCCGGATATAGGTGTTCCGGATGTTGTAGCCGTCCACGGTGGCCTGCCAGCGCTCCAGGGGATCTTCCACCACGGTGTAGGCGAGCACGCCGCCATCGGCGCCGTATTTCGGCACGGTGAACGTGTACAGCCACTGGCCGTTCGCGTCGGGTTGTACCGTGGCGGTTTCCACCAAGGTTGTGCCTTGCAGCAACCGCACACGGATGCTCCCGGGCAGGGGGGCGGCGGGGTCGGAGGTGCGGTCCCAGGTTTTTTCGCCCCCGATGGTGAGCATGACCATGCCGGCGAAGGTATTGGTCACGACAGCCTCACGGCGCTCGCCAGATGCCGTGCCGAAGCCGTTGGTGATGCCCGAAAAATAGCCGTGTGGGGAATAGTCGTCCTCGTGGACTTCATAAACCGTGCCTGCGGGCACCTCGAACGTCTCAAATTCGCCGTGTTTCAGGAAAATTTCGTGGGGGGTGCCGTCGATAGTGACAACGATGCGGAACGCCCGCTCGGCGTCCTCGGCGGGGATATCGCCCGCGACGGCCTTGCGCACAGTGAGCCGCATGTCCGGTGGCGGCGGCAGCTCATCCGCCCAGGTGTTGGTGAACTTGGCGGCGATGCCGCCCGCAGGGACGTTGCCGCGGTGGTTGCTGCTGCTGACCAGCCAGTAGCCGCCGATGGCCGCGGGGACAGGCTCCACCGTCTCGACCACGGTGTAGGCCGTGCCGACGGGGATGCCCGCAAACACCGCTGTATCGCCGTGGGCCAGCTTCAGCGTGCCGCCGCTGGCCAGGGTCCTCACCTCGCCGCCGTTGACCTTGTAGGCGTAGCTTTTGCCGTCGTCGAAGGTCACGGTAAAGGTGAAGAGCAGCTCGGCCAGCTCCTCGGCCGTCAGGGGGATGGCGTCGGCGTTGACGACGGTCTTCTCGATGGCCAGATTCCCCGTGAGGATACGGTTGTAGGCCTCGAGGGTCAGCGGCCCGTCCGTGACAGTGAAGTCGTAGCGGCGGATCTGGTTGCCGCCGTCGTCGAGGTCGTAGGTGTACTCGCTGATGAGGGGGCGCGTTTCAATGAAGCAGTAGTCCCCGGGGGGCAGGTTCACCGTGATTTGCCCGAATTCGTCGGTGAGATAGCGCACCCCGATTTGCGTAAGCGTGTCGTCCGGATTCACCAGGTAGAGGTAGAATTCCGCGCCCTCCAGCGGATTTGTGGTCTCGTTGCCGTCTGTGTCGCGCTCGTAGAGCGTCAGCGTGACCTCGTAGGTGGGGGTGGGGCTGCCCTCGAACTCGTTGCATGCCGACTGCGCGGCCCAAAAGCAGAGGGTCTGCCCCACCAGCACCGCCAAAAGGAGGCAACCGGCGCAAAGAACCTGCAAAAGCCGCGAACCTGCACCACGCATGGGGCTGCCTCCTTTCGTCAAATTGGTTTCATGGGTTCATGCGCTTGCACTGCCATGGCTCATTCGTTGGGCAGCACGGGCTCGAACACAGAAAGGTTGAGGAACAACGCGGGCCGGATAAAGACCAGGTTCACGAAGGGGGCCACGGGGGTGCTGGCCATGGTAATCCATGTGCCGTCGATGTTGATCGCGGCGTTCTGCCCCGCTGTGGACAGGGAGCTCGAACGTGTCCAGTAGGCGCCCGGGCCGTTGTCGTTCACGTTGTAGGCGCCCATGATTTTGGCTATGCGGTCCGCATCGGTGGCGAAATAGGGCGCGCCGCGCAGCCAGCCGCCGCCGACCGTGGTGGTGGCCTCGGCAGTGCGGTTCTGGTCACCGAACATGTCGAAATAGCTAAGCACGAAGAGCTTGTTGACGTTGGTCAGGGGGAAGACGTTGGGCACGCCGGTATCGGCGATGCCCGTGTAGGAGACCAGGTCATGCTGAATGGCGGAAATCTGGAAGTCCCGCATATACTGGCTCATGCCGGCGTTGGGGCCGTAGCCCTTGAAGTCAACGTCGAAGGGGGCGGCGGGGGTGGCCAGCGGCACGCCGATGGGCGGCCCGACGGAGGTGGGCCAGAAGTTGCCGGCGGCAGCGGTGATGCCCAGATAAGAGCCCGTGGCATTCCAGATTGTTCCCGCGCCGAAGGCGCCGCCATACGCAACGCCCGCGGGGACGGCAGCGCCCAGCCCAGGAATGTTGGCGGTGATGGTGTAGCACTTTTCACGCAGGATCAGGGCCTCGCGGGTGGTCGGGTTCACGTCCAGCACGCGCCATTCCACGCCGGCCGCGTCGAAGAATGTCGTGTCCACGCTGGACATGGACTTTGCGCTGACGCCATAGGCCAGGGTGTCGTCGATATAGTTGATCAACCGCTTCGAGTCGGTGGTCATGCCGCCGCCGCCGAAGGCGCCGGTATCGCCGAACATATAGGCCTCGCTGAGGGTGGCGGACTGCATCACCACGTTGATGGCGTAGTAGTAGTCATCATACGGGTCGCGCAGGCGGTCCACCTGGTGCAGCAGCAGGCCGGTGGCGGTGTCGGGATCCAGATACTGGCCCCAGTAGTACCAGCCATCCACGTCGGCGATCCAGAACTCGCCGGTGGGATTGCCGGCCGCGTACCATTCGGCCATGGTCATGATGGTGGCATCCAGCGTCGCCTTGTTGCCCTTCTGGGCAAAGTGCTGCGGGTTGGCGCCCTCCGCTTCAGTATCGAAGATATTGTCGGTGTAGCCCTGGTCGGCAGCGGTGAAGGGGTCAAGCGAGGTGATCGCCGTGCCAGCCTGGTCGCCGGATACATAGCTTGGGGTCTGGAGGTTTGTCATGCCGGTTTCTTTGGTGTAGTACAGGCGCCCGAGGATGTTGTCCGCCAGGTCCGCGTCGGGGCCGGTCCAGGTGCCGCCCTCCACGTCGTCGAGGTTTTCAGTGGGCAGGTAGAACTTCGTGCCGCCCATGACAAAGCCCCAATCGGGGGAGGCCGCGCTGGGAATGTTGTGCACGCGGGGAATCCAGGTTTCGGTGTCGCTTTCGAGTGTGCCCGACACCACGGGGTTCCCGCCCAGCTCATAGTATTCGTCCAGGCGCACGCGCACAATCAGCGGGGTGGTGCCGAAGTTCTCGACATAGACATCCTTCTGGTTGTGCTCCTGGTTGAGGATGGGGCCCACGTAATCGTCATGGAGCCGGGTGCCGTTGGCCACGGTGCCCGAAAACTCGTTCATCGCTTTTTGATAGAGGTTCTGATAGGCCAACGTACCCCCGGCGATGATGGCCGCGGCCAGCACTGCCGCAAGCAGCGCATACAGGATCTTCACGCGCCCATTCTTGCGGCGTTTGCTTGTGTTAGCAGATTGCATAAGAATACTCCTTTTCATAATATTGAAGGTTCGCGCGTTGTAAGGGCGCATGCTTATTTGGTCAGGTCGATCCACATGGCCGGCCGGGCGTAGACGCCTGCCGAGGCGTCGATCGGGCCGGTGACGCCGCTGCCCGCGGTCGGGGCTACCCCTGTCGATCCACGCAGGATGTTGGTGCCCCCGGTGGTACCGTTAATCCTGTTGGTGTTGGCCACCAGGCCGATGTTGCCCTGGGCAAAACCGGCGGGGTTGGAGAGGTTGTTGGTGTACAGCAGGGTGGTGGCGTTGACCACGTTATCCCTGAAGAGATACCCGGCGGGCACCAGCCACTTATAGAAGTTGGTCAGGGGGACCACGGTTGCCGAGGTGACATAGGGCGTGTAGCCCAGGCCGGGGTTGCCCACATAGACGCCCTGCTCGCCCCAGGTGTAGGGGCCGCCATCCGCCGGGACCATCAGGTTGTTGGCCGCGCCGTTGGGGATGGAGCGCACCCACCAGGCGCGGGCGATGCCGGCGTCGTCGTAGGCGATACGGGTGGCCGCGGTGGGGAAGATGTTGCCGGCGATGCCGGGCGCGCTGGCCTCGGCGGGCCTGCCGTCGCCTTGCTTGATCAGGCCGGTGGCGTCCCAGGTGGTGAAGTTCCTGCCGCTGATGTCGAATTCGCTGAGCAGGAAGAGGTATTGCTTGACGGTGTACGGGCCCGCGGTGGCCGGGGCGGGCGCCGTGCCGGTGGTCACGGTGTCGTTGGCCGCCTGGAACGTGAACGTAAAGCCTTCGGAGTTGATCGCGCGCGCCTTGAGCGCCGCGGGCAGCGTATCGAAGTAGGAGTAGCTGGCGGCCACAGCGACGTTGCCGCACAGCAGGTGGTTGGCGACGGCCTGGGAACCGGTGACGGCTGAGACCGCGTTCGCAGCGCCGGTGCCGTTCAGGGCGACCCGCAGCTCCGCGGGGGCCGCAGCGCCCCATTGCGCGTTGTCAGCGCTGTGCAGGCGCACCGCGATGCCAACGCCGGTGGTCGGGTCGCTGATCACGCGCTCGCGCAGGATCAGGGCCCGCTTTTGCGCCTCGTCCACGGCAAGCACGCGCCACAGGGTGCCGGCCTCGTCCTCGATAAGCTGGTTGACGTCGGCGCTGGTGCCGGTCAGGTCATAGGCGTAATTGCCGGAGATGATGGAAAGCAGGGATTTCGCGTCATCGGTGATGCCGTTGCCGACATACAAGTTGCGGTCATTCCAGGTGACGGCCTCCAGATTGGCGTTGATGCCATAGTAGTAGGCGTCCGTCAGGCTGTTTTCCAGCGTAACACCTGCCAGCAGCAGGCCGGTGGCCTCGCCGGGATTGAGCATCTGCGCCCAATAGCACCAGCCGTCCGCGTCAACCACCCAGAAGTCGCCCGGGGCCTTGTTAAGGCCCGTGGGGCTGAGCCAATAGGCCATGGTCACCACGGTGGCGTCCGGGGTTTCCGCTACGGTCTTGGCCGTATAAGGCGCCCCCGCGACGGGCGGGGTGGCGACTGTGTAGGTGGGGAAGTGGTTGTTGGTGAACACAACGCCCTCGTCCGCGTCGGTGAAGGGCCTGGCCGTGGAGTACGTGCCGGGACGCGCGCCGGCGGAGTCTGGGGTGCCGGCGATTCCGTTGTTGTTATACCCCTGGCGGCCGTAGATGTTGTCTGACTTAACGGCATTGGCACCGGTATCCGCAAGGTTTTCAGTGGGCAGGTACCATTTGGTCCCGCCTACGGTCCAGGTCCAGTCGCCGCCATGGAACTGGCTTTTGCCCAGGTTCGGGCCGGAGCTGTTGATCGGCCCCGTGAAGATCGCCCACTTGCCGAGTTCGGGGTGGCCGGCATCTACCACAGGGTCGGCGCCGGGGCCGCCGATAACCACGGTGGTGCCCAGCGTGTAGAGCTCCTCCAGGCGTATACGGACAAGCAGTGGCGATTCGCCATAGTTTTCCACGTAGATGTCCTTGACCGCGCTGGTGGCGCCGGGTACCTTTTGGTAGTCGTCGTGCAGGCGCACGCCGTGGTTGGTAATGACGCCTTCAAACTCGTTTTTCGCTTCCTGGATGAAGTTGGTGTAGGCCAGCGTGCCCGTGGCAATGATCGCCAGGACAAGCAAGCCGGCAAGCGGGATCAACAGGCGTCTGCGGCTGCCATTTTTCCGCAGAGGGGTGCTGCGTTGAGCTTTAGATTGCATACGGATTCTCCTTTGTGAAAGATTATAGTTAATTGCGGCGGTCCTTCCGTGGTGCCAGGGGAAAGCCGCAATCGCCTAACAAAAGAATCAGCTGTCCGGGGCTTCGGGGCCGTCTTCGGGGTCTTCGGCATCGCGCTTGCGCAGGTGGAGGGGGAAAATGCGGCGCATCACCTCAACGAAAGCGATGATGAGCGCGAACATCACGATGGCCGAATAGATGTTGTCATGTATTATGCGTATGAACAGCCCCACGCGGGGGATATGAAAAACCACCCGGCCCACCACATTGGCGGAAAAAACGATTTCGCGGTCCGGCAGGGCGTTATCCGTGCCCTGGGTTTGGAAGCCGCGCATGCCGCTTTCCTCGTAATCCTCATAGATGGCAACCACGCGGTGGGTGATGGTGCTTTTTTGCTCGTCCGCC